>WNGD01000994.1_pt1 | contig 40848 bp, 44 predicted proteins | sample 5400671 | NCBI WGS metagenome assembly WNGD01 (sample SAMN13153369, study PRJNA577476) | soil metagenome | isolation source: 40 cm soil or saprolite under grassland replicate 2 | place: USA:California | collected 2016-06-15 | reverse complement strand
CGTCGCGATCCCGGCAGCGAAGAGGAAGGTCATCGCCACCAGCAGGCGGCGATTCTGGAACGAGCTGGCAAAGTAGGCGGGCAGCATGACCGAGATACAGCAGGGCGCAAAGAGCGCAATGGCTCGCGCGATGATCGCGGCCAGCACCGAACCGCCGAAAAAGATGCTACTACTCATCACATCACATCACTTTCAGGAGGCAGAAACAAGGCGTCCTACCATCATTCCCTCCGACGGTTCGCAGTGCTCTTCCGGTTCCGCTCGGAAGCTTCACTGGCCACTGCCTCGGCTTCGGAGACAATTGGAACCTCGGGGCCTTCGATCTCGGCGATCTGACGAGCGATGGCTTCCTGCTCTTCCTGCATACTCGACTTGCGGGACTGACGTTCCGCCAGGCGTTCATTGCGCGTCAATCCAGCAGGCAACTGATCTCCCTGCATCTGAGTGGTCGCATTCCTATTCCCAGCCATGCCACGCATCATGAACAGCATCGAGAGCGGACATGCGGCGATAAGAAGGATGGGTAGGGCTGCCCAAATCAACTGTGGAGCTACCACCAGGACGATGAGCCCCACCACTGCCAACCCGGCGAGGACCCTCCAGTTCAGACACATCTGCACACAGTCAACGATAGCTTTGAGCGGTGAGGTAGGCGATGTGATGGGTGACTCCTGCCTGGGGGTCGGAGGCACAGGCACCCTCCCCGGCACAAAACGCGTCTCGAGTGGCGTCTGCTCTCGCGCTGCGACATCAGGAGCCTGATCCTTGCTGCCGCGCATCATGAACCACATCATCAGGCCCATGCCGACCGGGCAGGCCAACACTGGTAAGAGCGACAAAATGTACTGCATGTATCTTATTCCTCCAATGTTTGCGTTACTTCGGTACTATGCTTGACTAGAGTATAGGGGATAATGATACAATTGTCAAAGGTACTATCACCGATAGCACAGAGAGCATTAACCCTCACTTTTGCAAAGGACTTGTTGACGTGGTCGCGAAGGTCTACAATGTGCCTGATACTGCTGTGACCAGCGACGCACTGAACGATCGAAATGCACGCCTGAAACGCACACACGAAAGGGAAGTGGAAACTGTGAGTAAGCAACCCGCTCGTCAACTCACGAGGCAAGAACAACGCCGCGAGGAACAGCGACGGCGCGAAGAAGAGCGGCGGCGTGCCGCTCGAACGAAGCGTATTACGACCATTAGCATCATCACGGTAGGCGTGCTAGCTGTTGCTGTCCTTGTCTATTTCGTGATAGTGCAGGGCCAAACGCCCGCCAACGCTGCCTATCCCGCCACAGACAGTATCTCTTGTGATAGTACTGAACATGCTGACTTTCACATTCATGCCCACGTCACGATGTACATTGACGGGCAAAAAGTGCCTGTTCCCGGGAATATTGGTATTGCGCCCGATAACTCTTGCCTCTACTGGCTCCATACGCACTCCAGTGATGGGGTGATCCATATCGAGGCGCCAAATGGCCATGCCATCACCTTTGGGAACTTTCTCGACATTTGGGGGAAGCGGTTCCAGCAAATGAACTATCCTGGCCAGTTGGATCAAACAGATGGATGGCAGGCCTACGTCAATGGGAAGCCGTTTGTAGGCGATTTTCATACTATTCCGTTGCAAAGCCATACACTAATTACCCTGGCATTGAATAGTCCAGGAGTGCAACCCGATACCAACTTCAATTGGAATGGTCAGTAGTGGTCCTATGGCAGGAGGTACCCTCTGCCATGTTATGGTAATAGAGATTGAGGTATATTCGGATGGCCCAGAAACTCGACAAAGACCAACAAGAACAGCAGGTCGCACGCGCCGAACGGCAGGGATATAAGACTGAACTTGCCGAGCATGCTGCCAATCGTCCACGCAGACCACGGAACCGACGTCGTACGATTACCATGATCGTCTTTGCTATCATTGCCGTCCTTGCTGGACTATATGGCTTGTTCACGCTGCTCCCCTCTTCGACATCATCGGCTGCGGGTGTTCCAGTTGGAGCAGTAGCGCCGACATTTGTGCTGCCCGTCTATGGTGGAGGGGGAAGCGGCTTGATTGATCTGCATGCCTTGCGTGGCCACCCCGTGCTCCTAAATTTCTGGTCCGAGTCATGTCCCCCTTGCCGGATAGAGATGCCCTACCTGGAGCATACCTACACACAGTACGGGGCGCATGGTGAATTTACCTTGCTCGGCATCAATCAATCCGATCCGAAAGAGGATATCGCCCCCTTTGGGAAGGAGTTTAAGATCACCTATCCGCTGCTGTTCGATAAGGGAGACACGATCAATGTGGCCTATGGAGTAACTGCTCTTCCCACAACGTATTTTATCGATAGTGCTGGGATTGTTCGCGCTGTCTTCGTGACGCAACTGAGTCCAAAGACCATGCGGCAGGGGTTAGCCTCGGTGGGGATACTGATACCATGAGAGCGGAAGAAACCAATACAGGAGAATGAGCTATTCTTCTACAAACATAGCGCGATTGCATTGAACTAGAGTGATCAACAGGAGTCGTACAAGCGTATGGATCCGTCACAATTGAGCTTCGGTATTGCTTTTATGGCGGGGCTGGTTTCTTTCCTTTCACCCTGCATGCTACCATTAGTTCCTATCTTCCTGGCACAACTGGTAGGCCAGAGTGTGTATCAATCCACGGATGAGCAGGATGACCGTCCCGCACGTTTCATCACCTTTCTCCATGCGGTGATGTTTGTCCTCGGCTTTACGCTCGCTTTTGTGGCACTGGGAGCGACGGCCAGTACGCTGGGAAGTTTTTTGCGGGCACACCAGTTTCAACTGCGCCAAATTGGGGCCATTCTCCTCATCATTATTGGACTGCACCTGGCAGGAGTACTGAAGCTGCCATTTCTCTACTGGCAGAAGCGTCTTGAATTTCGTCCTACACGTCCCAGTTATCCCGCCTCGCTGCTGATTGGCGTGATCTTTGCTATTGGCTGGACGCCCTGTATCAGCCTCTTTCTCGGCTCCATTCTCGGTCTGGCCGCTACTGCTGCGACACTTCGACAGGGCGTCATGCTGCTGCTGTTCTACTCGCTCGGCATGGGCCTGCCATTCCTGCTGCTTGGTCTCGGTCTCGACCAGGTAAGTCGAGTATTGAAGTGGCTGGGTCCTCACTTAGGTAAGATCGAAGTCGCGACGGGGGTGGTCATGATTCTTGTAGGGGTGATGATCTACTTCAACTGGTTGGTTTACCTGAACCGCTATTTTACCCCGTTCATTCGTTTGTGACAAAATGAAAAGGGTATCTCCAGGCCTTCGGGATACCCCTTATACCATTACTGGTGATCTATCGCACCTTTCACGCCACAGCTCTAGCCCTGGCGCGTCGCCTGCCACGCACGATGAAGAATATCCCGCTGACAATGCTCAATAGGGTGAACACAGTCAACACCAACTGGGGAGTGCCAAGGGGCAGCTTTGGTAACCAACCTGGAAGATTACGTGACGTCTGCCCATCTACGACAGCTATTGGGGGCGTACCATAGGGGGCCAGCCGTATGACACCTTTGGAACTGACTCCGAGATCATAAGTAACCGTAGGTTCGGGAGCATCCAGGGTCAGGTATGTAAGCCAGCTATCTGGGCTGACCCACCCCATATTGCGATCAGTTGATAGGTCGTGATAGAGCCTGGGAGTCAATTTCTCCTGGAATGATACAACGAAGCCTGGCGCGCCAGGTACCTGGCTACCTACTGAGGACTGCCCGACCATTGCAGCAACGTTACTCGTGTACACGGGCTGATCAGTCAGCAGAAAGAGATCTGCCTGGACTTGCTGGCCTTCGATAGCCAGCACCTCGAGCGGAACCCAGATATGTGCCGTCTTCATGGTGATCAGTAGTGGCGTCCCATCACCCTGCAGCAGACCGCGAGCTTTGGCAGTCGAGGTATCGTACTTAGCTGCCAGGAAGATCGGACTTCCCTTTGCATAGGCAAGTAAGTGGGCACGTGTCTCATCATTCAAGAAGAAGCTATTGTTGGTGGCCCAGTTCAACACCTGCGAACCGCTGCCGCGAATAACAGTGATATTCAGCGCTTCGATCTTTACTTGCTGAAGCACCGACGCCGAATTTGAAGACGCTGTAGCGGCCACAGCGCCAAAAGTAGGTTGTACCGGGTGGGATTCGAGTTCCAGGCGCTGTAACGTCCATGCTCCACCTTCCTCAATGTTCATGGGCACTGCTGGTAGTGGAACGATCCATCCCAGGTTAGAAAAATCCTACGTTGGTAATCTTTCTTTGCTGAGCTTTTCTCTCAGAGCTATTTCCCTGATGTTCATGAATCCGCTTGGCGTCAGTCAGGAGAAGCACTCTCGCGCGAAAACTCGTTGGTGAGCGGCTTCTCGAAAGGTGAGCAAACACCGACTCCTGTCCTATCCACTACCGTCTCCAGACGGTTCCCTTCTCGCTTCCAAGACTGCTATGCTGTCACCAAGCATCATTCGGGCTGACATCCACACGAGTGAGACCCGAATTCGGCACCGAGTCTTTACAGAACGAAAGGAACGATGTTCAATGAGTCAGCGGTTTTTCCCGCGTCCAGAAGTCGAGGACACGCCCCCACAGACCCCCACGCGCGCACGCAGGGCAACGACTCCCATACCACGCTGGGTGATCGTCTTGATCGTGCTACTGCTGCTTCTGGTGGTGGTGTTTGCGATCCTCCACTTTAGTGGCCATGGCATGGGACACATGTCGTTTATCGAAGAGGGGAGGCACATGGGATGATCATGCCATCTGGTGTGCGCAAGGCCATGCTCACCGCACATGTCATCTCCTCCATCGGCTGGTTTGGCGCCGTCGCGGCCTTCCTCGCGCTCGCGCTCGCTGGGATGATGAGTCAGAACCCAGAGGTCGTGCGCGCGGTCTATCTGGTCCTGGGCGTGGTGACCTGGTGGGTGATTGTCCCGTCGGCCTTTCTCGCATTGGTCACGGGAATTGTCTCCTCCCTCTTCACCAAATGGGGGCTGTTTCGGTACTACTGGGTCCTGATCAAACTCGTGATTACGGCGGTGGCGACCTATGGCCTGCTGGAACACGCGAAGTCCATTGACCGGTTAGCAGGGATCGCCACGAAAACGGGTGTATTCGGAATGAATCTCGTTGGGGCGCGACAGGGACTGGTGACCGACTCTGCGGCGGCCCTCGTGGTGTTATTGATCGTCACCGTGCTCTCCATCTACAAGCCGCGGGGCCTCACTCCCTACGGGCGGCGTAAGCAGGACGACCAGCGGCAGAGGATCGTGCAGGAAGAGATGGAGAGCGATGCCCTGGTGCTCCCTGTCAACTGAAGGGAGCACCAAACTCCGTGAGCGTGTGAGCGCATTGGGATCATGGAGACAGACATGCTGAGAACACACAGGAGAATCTCTCAATGAAACACCTGAGATCACAAGACGTGCGTGATGTGGGCACAGACCGAGCCGCTTCGATCTCCCCAGCAACGTTCCCCGTCCTCGAACTGCTGGCCGCGGCGGGAATCATCGGCCCGGTCCTGTTCGCAGTCGGCTTTCTGCTCCAGGACGTGCTGCGAACCGATTCCCGCAACGGCTCCACCCCCATGGTGCAGATGATGAGTGCCTTGACGACTGGCCCCTACGGATGGGTGCAGCAGGTGAACTTTGTGGTGTTCGGACTGCTGCTGATCGCGTTTGCGGTGGGGCTGTCTCAGGGGGTGCAGAAAGCCAGACTTTCCTGGCTCGGTCCGACGCTCGTTGCCTGGAATGGGGTGGAGCTGGCGATAGCTGGCCTCTTTCCGTTGCGCGAAGACGCGACCGGTCGCATCTACGATCCCATCGGGGTGCATAATGTGAACGGCAGACTCTTCTTCTTGTGCATTGGGGTCGTGCTGGTGGTGTTGTCGTGGCAGTTGGCACGTGATCAGAGATGGCGTGGCCTTGCCGCCTACACACTCGCCTCGGGTATCGTGTTGGTCGTGCTGGACCTTGTGCTCGCACAGAAGGCACGGGCCCCACTGCATCCCTGGGCGAGCTTGCTCCAACAGATGGTCTTCATCCTGTGGGGGGGGTGTCTTGTCGTGCTCGCGCTCCGGTTATGGCGCCTCGCCAGGACGGGAGCGCGGCGGGGCGGTGCACACGCGTGAGCGAGCGCAGCCTGAAAGCCAACCAGATGGATGAGCGGTATCGCGCATCGAGCAGGGACGAGTTGACCATGGTCCGGCTTTGCTCCCGCTCGACCCGAGCAGCGATCCGGCGTTCGCCACATCGCTCTGATCTGCGGAGGCCAGGCGCCAGAAGGAAGAGCGGTCTCTTGCTGACCCGTGATGTGCTCTTGTCGGAGACATGCCCCTTCGTTTAGGATAGCAGCGATCGTCCACGCATGACCCTGGTCGATCGGTCTCCCTGGATGCAGAGCGGTGGTCGAGCCGCATCTGGTGGGAGGAGCAAGGCCGTGTCCGGCCTCCATTGGAGGCACGGATCGAGCGAAAAGAAAAGGACAGGAGAGGTGAGACATGAGGAGTGCTCTGAAAGAGAAATCATGGCTGCGCACCTGTTTCCACCGCTTGCGGGGGTTACAGGCGCGCATGACGCTCTCGTATATTGTGGTGACGCTGGCAGCCGTGCTGTTCCTGGAAGCCAGTCATCCATCCATGCCCTTGTCCCTGACGCATGGGCGCCTTCTGCCTTGGAATCCAATGATCCTCTTTGATGTTGTGATCGTGCCCCTGCTTGGCGGGGTTTTTGGGATCATCTCCACCTGGGGACTCGTCGGACGCCTGCGGCGGATGGCCGAAGCAACGACCCACTTTGCACGAGGACAGTACGACCAGCGCCTGCCCGTGACGGCGGGCGACGAGATTGGACAGCTCGAAGCCCACTTGAACCACATGGCCGAGCACCTGGCTGAGCACCTGGAGCGAGAGAAGATCCTGGCTGAGCAGAACGCGCGCCTGGAGGAACGCGCTCGCCTCTCGCGGGATCTGCACGATAGCGTGAAGCAACAGGTGTTTGCGTTAGCAGTGCAGGTTGAGCTCGCCCGCACCCTGTTCGAGCAGGACGCTGCGGCGGCGCGCACGCATCTTGGATTTGCCGATGAGCTGAGTTACCAGGTCCAGCAGGAGTTAACCGCGCTGATCCATGCGCTGCGCCCGGCGGACTTACAGGCCAAAGGACTGACGACGGCAGTGCGTGACTATGTGACAAGCTGGAGCCACCAGAGCGCAATAGCGGTTGATCTCTCGCTCGAAGCCTCCTGTCTGCTGCCATCCTCCGTGGAGGAGGCCCTCTGGCGGGTGATTCAGGAAGCCTTTGCCAATGTCGCCCGGCACAGTCAGGCTAGTCAGGCCAGTTTGCGCCTGGAAGCGGCAGCCGAGCTGCTCACCCTGGTGCTCTCGGACAATGGACAGGGCTTCGATCCGCGTGCAGCAGAGCAACGAGGGCTGGGACTCCGCTCCATCCGCGAGCGCATCACACAGATCGGAGGAACTGTGCTCATCCACAGCACACCTGGTGCGGGAACGCACCTCCTCGTCCGATGCCCACTCCCACCTGCCTCAGAACAGCCGCCTGTCATCCACGAGGCGAGCGCATGAACGAGCCCATTACGATCCTGCTTGTGGATGACCACACCGTTGTCCGCCAGGGCGTGCGGGCCTTGCTGGAGATCCACCCCGACCTGCAAGTCATTGGAGAAGCGGAAAGCGCGGAGGAGGCGCTCCCCCTGGTCGAAGAACTTGTTCCCGATGTGGTCCTGCTTGATCTGCTCCTGCCCGGCATGAGTGGAATCGAGGCAACGCGCCAGATCAAGAGGCTCAGCCCGCGCAGCCAGGTCGTGGTCCTGACCTCTTCCGCAGAAGATGAACATATCTTCCCGGCCCTGCGAGCAGGAGCCCTCTCCTACCTCTTGAAAGATATTCGCCCGCGAGAGCTCGCTGAAAGCATCAGGAAGGCCGCGCGGGGCGAATCGGTGCTGCACTCGCGGGTCGCCGCACGCCTGATCGCCGAAGTGCGCGAGGCCAAACGCAAGACGCCCCCAGCGTTTGCTGACCTCACCGCGCGTGAACTGGAAGTGCTCCAGCTGCTCGCCGATGGAGTGACCAACGCCGAGATCGCCGCGCAGTTGGTGCTGAGCGAAAAAACGGTGCGAGGATATGTCAGCAATATTCTCTCAAAATTGCAGTTGGCAGATCGAACCCAGGTGGCCGTCCTGGCCTGGAAGCTTGGGCTCATGGAGCGAGACTGATCAGGAAGGAAAACGACGAGGAGGAGAACGCGAGATGGCAAGAAAAGGCTGTCGTGCGAAAGCTTCAACAGAGCAAACGCTCACGTGTCTGCGTACCCACTGCGGCTTCTGTGGCCAACCCATAGCGGTGGCGTACCGCACCCAGCGAACGATTACCACGTTGCAGGGAAGTTGTCGGCTGATTCTGCGCGTGCGCCGGTGTCGCAATCCATCATGCGAGTGGTATCATCGCGGCTTTCGGCCAGAAGAGGAGGGGAAATGGGCCTTACCCCACGGGGAGTTTGGCCTCGATGTGATTGCCCTGGTGGGTTCTCTCCGCTATACCGCTCATCAGAGCATTCCTGAAATCCATCGGGCTCTCCGTGATCGAGGGGTTTCAATCGCCGAACGGACCGTGACCCATTTGCTTGAGCGCTATGAGGAATTAGTCACATTACATCTGGCAGACCAGCGACAATTACGTGAACGCTTTCAAGAGCAGGGACAGATCATTCTTGCCATTGACGGATTACAACCAGATGTTGGTCATGAGGTCCTGTGGGTGCTGCGTGACTGCCTCTCTGGGGAAGTGCTCCTCGCTCGCAGTCTGTTAAGTGCGTGCGAAGCGGAGCTGACTAACCTCCTTCGAGAGGTCCAACAGGTGGTTGACGTTCCCATCTGTGGGGTGATCTCAGATGGGCAACACTCCATCCGCAAGGCTGTTCAATCCGTGCTCCCGGATGTTCCGCACCAGTTGTGTCACTTCCATTACCTGCGGGAAGCGGCCAAACCGGTGTATGAAGCAGATCGACACGCGAAAAAAGAACTAAAAAAGCATCTGCGTGGCATTCGCCCAATTGAACGGGCTGTCGAACGGCGCAGCGATGCGGAGGCCGAAGCGATCCGTGGCTATTGCCTGGCAGTCCGCAGTGCCTTAACTGATGATGGCAAACCGCCGTTAGAAGCGCCTGGCCTCAAGCTCCATGCCCGTATCTCTGCCATTGCCACTTCACTCACCCGCGTCTCTGAAAAAGGGGCTTGCCGCGTGAGTTAGAACGCATGCTCGCTTTTCTGACAAAGGGACTCACGCAAACCGCTTCTCTGTGGTCTGATGTAGAGCAAGGATATACATGGATCTATCGAGCTGCGCATCTGTTGAGCAATGACAAAAAGCAGACGGCAGCAGAAGTGCGTCAGGCGTATGAAAACCTCCTGGCTGAGATGGAGCAAGCGCCAATTCCATCTGAACCGCTTGCCGCCATGCTCTCGACGTTTCGCAAAGTCACCACCAGTTATTGGCCTGGCCTCTTTCATTGCTACGATCTTCCTGATCTTCCACGCACCAACAACGAGTTGGAGCAGTATTTCGGCTCCGCGCGCTACCATGAACGGCGAGCAACTGGGCGCAAACAGGCATCACCGGGGGTGGTGGTCCGTGGATCTGTGCGGATTGTTGCCTCGGTCGCTTCCCGTCTACATCCCTTTGCTGGACCTGAACTGTACCCTCCAGATCTCACCCGCTGGCGTGCCTTGCGCAGCGAACTAAACCATCGTCATGAGGCACGGCGCATGCAACGTCGCTTTCGTGCCTCTCCTGAAAGCTACCTCGCAGTTCTGGAAGAAAAGCTCAGCAAAGAAAGATTACCAACGTAGGAATATTCTATGTTCGTTGACCTTCTCAAAACCTATGAATGGGTTCTCCCTATCAACTTCTATGCAGATCAAAGCGCCCTCTTAACGTCCCTTCAGGACAAGATTATCAGGCCCGCAGAAGACAAAGCCAAAGAATTAGAAACCTCGTCTCGACCAGCCTGGATGGTTCCTCTTTGTTCGACCCTTTACATGCCAATTTACAAAACGTTGATGGAAAAAGCAAGATGGGGAGGGGCTTCTCAAACAGTCAATAGCTAAGCTGCTCACTCTTCGCGCTGATTGATCACTCGTCGCCCTAAAATCTGACCACTCTTCGCGCTTACTACCAGCCATACCAAGCAACAAGCCCTTGAGTCCATCGACTTCTCGGATTGATCATGGATGAGGTCTCCTTGGAGTGCGGAGAACTTGAATACCTTTGTATCTTGGATACATCTCTTCTTTCTCAAAACCAGCTTCTTGTCCTGGAGGTATGTTGCTTCAACAGACTGAGGAATTTCTCCGAGGGCAAAAAGGCTTGCCGATTGTTATTCTATCATAACGGTACTGCTTTCACCAAGAACAGAGATGACTGCAAATCTTTTCGTTTTTTCGCTGTTCATGAACAGACGAACTCAGAAGAATTTGGCGTTCTGGTACGGGGAAGAGTTACAACTTTTATTTCATCTACACCTATCACATCCCTGTCTCGCAGCATTTCTTGTTGTTGCTCCGATAGATAAGCTCCATTTAAGATAGTCGCGCTCAACTGAGCTGTACTTAGATCAGTCGCTCATAGGACACCATTACGAAGGTCGGCTCCGCTGAGATCGGCTTCGCTGAGAGTGGCTCTGCTGAGGTCGGCTTCAAAGAGGTTGGCTCCTTTGAGCCTAGCTCGAGTGTATGAAAAATTTGTAGATAGACACATGTACATGCTCGAACGAAACACTCCTGATGAAGGCGCACAGGATTGTTCTCTCATGCTTCTTCCTTCGACCATGCAGGGAAACCTCCTCGCGCGCCTTCGGTCAGCTCACAACTCAACGATGCCGGCTCCGCCATCAACCACGACGGACATGCCGTCCACGATCACCTGTGTCGCATCGAGCGCTCCATTTACCAGTGGGATGCCGAACTCCCGAGCTACGATCGCTGCGTGTGACATCGGGCCACCCACCTCGGTCACGGCAGCACTCGCAATGCTGAAGAGAGGCGTCCAGATCGGCGTCGTGGTATGGGCCACGAGCACATCACCTGACTGGAAGCGGTGAAAGTCGCCCGGTCCCGCGATAATCCGCGCGGTGCCACGCGCACGACCAGGGCTGCCTGGTGCGCCTACGAGGATGCGTCGCCCATCGCGTTCTTGCGTGCCGCGCCCAAACATCATCGTCGCGCCGGGAAGACGACGATGGTCAAGCTGCAGGTCCTTAGCCCAGGCCGGATCGGAGAGGGGCGGGATGAAGGGAGGCGGTGCCAGCCGCTTTTGGCTTTCGCGCAGCAGACGCCGCTGTGTCACCCGTGTGGCAAGATCGACTGGAGGGGCCCACAGTTCGGCTTGTTCCAGGTAGAAGACCTCCTCTGCTCGCTCCACGGCTCCTCTGCGCGCCAGCCGCTGGCCGACCTCAAGAAAGGTCGCGCGCAGCAGCGCCAGGACGCGCTGGAAATGGAAGACGGCGTCATCAACATGGGCGGCGTAGCCCTGCCCGACGCCCAGCAACCAGCGCGAAAGGCGGCCACGCGGTCCACGCAGCGCGCGCACCAGGACCTCTGCCTCCGCCCGCTCATGGCGCGTGCGCCTCAAGCGTTCATCAGGGCCCGTCTCACTTTGGTGAGCCATCGCCAGGTGCTGGGCCAGGAGCTCTGGCAACTCACGCAGTGTCGGGTGGATGGGATCGGCACTTTCCATGAAGTGGCCGAAGCGCGCCAGGTAGGCCTCGACCTCGCCAGTGGTGGCGGCTTGGCGCAAGGCCCGCTCAGCCTCAAGCAAGAGGCTGTCGTTGCCGCGAAAGAGGACCGCCGGGTTGGCCAGATTGGGAACTCCCAGTTTCCCGATGAGCTGCTCCCCTAAGACCGCTACCGCCGCGTCCCACGAGACCTCCCACCACCACCACCCCAATGCGCCAAGCAGTCGGTCAACATGGGCCTGCAAGGAGGCATCCGAAAGCTGAGAAAGATCGGTCCTCTCCAGCGCATCCAGCATCGTCACCTGTTTGGGCCAGGTCCGCCGCACCCGTCGGTGCCCATTGAGTCTACCTGCCGGGATGCTCAACACGATTCCCACGAGATGGACTGTCAACGGGAGCACCTGGAAGTCGGCGCGCATGTAGAGCCACCCATTAACCAGTGCGGACCAGGGCAAGCGCTGATCGGGAAGCTTGCGCTGGCGGGCAGCGATCATGGTGGCAAAGGTCGTCGTCGCCCCCAGTGGCGAGAGCGGTTCGGTCGCCCATTCGGCGGCTTGCAGGTCCTTGAACCACTTGGCACCTGGCACCGGGCTCTCCCAGTGGACCGAAACATTTGGCAGAGTGGTGATCGGACGGGACTGGACGATCCAGAATTGATCACCGGCCAGGCACCACTCGATGTCCTGGGGCGTCGCGTAGTGCGCTTCGATCGCGCTGCCCAGGTGCACGAGCTGTGCCACCTGTGCGGCGTCCAGGACCTGGGCACGCCGCCTGTTCGCCTCCACGGCACGCTCCTCTGTGCCGCTGAGAGTGGGTGCTGTCATGACCGTCTTGTCGGCGACCACCACCTGCTTGAGCGTGCCGCTGGCTTTGTCGGCAATGAGGTGATCGGGGGTGACCAGACCGCTAACAATGGCTTCCCCCAGTCCCCACGCCGCGTCGATCACAATCTCGTCTCGCGCTCCCGAGAGCGGATTGGCGGTAAACAGCACACCCGCCGCAGAAGCCGGGATCAGCACCTGGACCACGACCGCAAGGCTGACAGTGGCTGGATCGATGCCCTGGCGGGCGCGATAGGCCAGGGCGCGGGGCGTCCACAGGCTGGCCCAGCACCGCTTCACTGCCTGCAAGAGCGCCTGTTCCCCGCGGACATTCAAGTAGGTCTCCTGCTGGCCGGCGAAACTGGCCCCAGGGAGGTCTTCGGCCGTCGCAGAGGAGCGAACCGCCAGCGGGACCAGTGCCTTCTCCGCTGGGCCGAGCGCTGCATAGGCCTGCTGGATCGCCGTTGCCACCGTCGAGGGGATGCTTGCGCGCTCGAAGAGCTGACGAATGATCGCTGAAACGGCTTCAACGTCGGTGGCAGCACCGCTGCTTGCCAGGACAACGATCTCCAGCAGCAGATCGTTGTCCTGGACGAATGCCCGGTAGGCTGCTGTGCTAATCAAAAACCCGGCGGGGACCGAGAACCCTGCTCGCACCAGTTGGCTCAGGTTGGCCCCTTTACCGCCGACGGTAGCAAGCGAGGCTTTCTGCGAATGGAGCGGAAGAACGAGATCATCCAAATCGAGAGCATCCATGATGCGCCTCCTTTCTGTATCAGGCACTCTGCCACGCTGCAAGGGGCCGCCAGGAAACATGCGGCGAGGACCACGGCTCCTCCCGAGAAACCTCGTCTCCATGCTCCTTCCTATCCTCTAATGGCCTGTTAGGCCCAACCGTGCAATTTATAACCCTCTGAATTTTCCTGTTGTCTCCGCAAATTCACGTGACGAAAGGTGATTGCCCGGCATCTCGCTTTGTAGGTCCTTTGAACATCCCAACTACGACACGTAATCCTGAAGAAACTACGAAGAAATTTCTGAAAGTGACACTCAAGCTCCTCCTGGACAAGAGTGATAGCAGGTCAGCTCACCTTTCCAGGTCTCGCCGAACCTGCTTGCCTCTTTATTCCCGCAGTTTCTTCTCCACCCCCTTGAGCAGCACCGCATTGGTCGCAACCGTAATCGAACTGGCGCTCATGGCCAACGCACCTACTTCCGGAGCGAGCAGGATGCCAAAGGGGTAGAGCACCCCGGCCGCGACGGGAATGGCGATCAGGTTGTAGATGGCCGCCCAGAACAGGTTCTGCTTCATCTTCGTGACGGTGGCTTTGGAGAGGCGAATAGCCGCCAGCACATCCAGCGGGTCGCTGCGCATCAACACCACCTCTGCCGTCTCAATCGCCACGCCCGTCCCCGCGCCGATGGCGATGCCCAGGTCTGCCTGCGCCAGCGCCGGCGCATCATTGACACCGTCGCCCACCATCGCAGTGAAAAGCCCCTCGCCCTGAAGCTGCTTCACGTAGTTCGCCTTGTCGGAGGGCAGGACCTCGGCAAACACCCGCTCGATGCCCAGCTCGCGACCGACAGCCTCACCGGTGCGCCGGTTATCTCCGGTCAGCATAGCGACCTGAATGCCCAAGACTTTGAGCCGGGCAATCGTCTCGCGAGCAGTTGTTCGCACACGGTCGGCGACCGCGACCAGGCCGACCGCCTGGCCGTTCATCGCCACGAGCATCGCCGTTTTCCCCTCGGCCTGCACCGTAGCCAGTTCCTCCTGTTCGGCAGGCTGTAACTGGATACGGTGCTCTGCCAGCAGTTTCGGCGTCCCGACCAGCACGGTGCTGCCATCAACCTGCGCCTGGACGCCCCCTCCCGCAATTGCTTTAAACTGACTGTAGGGCAACAGCGCCAATTGGCGATCTTTCGCTCCCTCCACAATAGCGCTGGCCAGGGGATGCTCGGAGTCCGCTTCCGCCGCTGCCGCCACTTGCAGCAGCCGGTTTTCGTCCAGCCCCGCCAGCTTGCCCGCTGCGAAAGCAACGAGATTGGTCACAGCAGGCTTGCCCTCGGTCAGGGTTCCCGTCTTATCAAAAATGATGGCCTGGATTTTTGACGTTTGCTCCAGGGCCGTGGCGTTTTTGATCAGGATACCGTTTCTGGCACCGATGCCAGTGCCAACCGCTACTGCTGTCGGCGTCGCCAAACCGAGCGCATCGGGACAGGCTATGACCACCGCCGTCACCGCCAGTGTCAATGCGAACAGGGCCGTCTGCCCAATCACGAAGAACCAAATCAGGAAGGTGAGCACGCCGGCGCTCACCGCCGCCAGGACTAACCACTCTGCCGCCCGGTCCGCCAGACGCTGGGCTGGCGCTTTGGAGTTCTGCGCCGTCTGCACCAGTTGCACGATCTGGGCGAGCGCCGTGTCGCTTCCTACCTTGGTCGCGGTGACCCGGAGCGACCCGGACCCGTTCACCGTACCCCCGATCACCTCGTCGCCTTGCTGCTTGCTGACGGGGATGCTTTCCCCGGTCACCATGCTCTCATCAATGGCGCTCTCCCCCTCGGTCACCGTGCCATCGACCGGCACTTTCTCCCCAGGACGAAGGAGCAGCAGGTCGCCGACCTGCACCTGTTCGACGGGCACCGTCTCTACCTCTCCCCCGGGCCGGATGACATTGGCTTGTGCGGGCGCGAGTCGCAGCAGAGCGTTGAGCGCGTCGGAGGAGCCACGGCGGCTGCGCATCTCCATCCAGTGCCCAAACAGCACAAAGGTCACGAGCATGGCCGCCGCATCGTAGCTCGTCTCTATCTGCGGAGCAAAAAATGTGACAAAGACGCTGAAGAAGTAGGCCACCAGCACGCCCAGGCTGACCAGCACATTCATGTCGAGGGTGCGATTGCGCAATGAGCGCCAGGCCCCTGAGTGAAAGATCCAGCCGCCCCACCAGACAACCGGGGTGGCAAGCACGAGCAGGACCCAGTTGGGGCTGATGCCGAAGGGGGTAGGTAGGTGCAACTTGAAGAGACTCGTGCCCAGTGGAGAGTACAGGATGACGGGGATGGTCAGCACCAGCGACACGAAGAAGCGGTTGCGCATGTCGGCTTCCATGGCCCGCGCCATGGCTGGATCACTCATGTCATGGCCCATCGTGCGGTGATCCACGATACCCATGTCCATCTTCGCGGGGGCTGAAGCCGCACGATCTTCCATGGCGGGATGTCCCGTCGTCCCAGGGGCACGAGCTGCTCCTGCAGGCTGTAAAACAGTGGCGCTTGGTCCTGTGAATCTGGTGAGAGGTTCTCCACAGGCAAAACCGCAATCCTTGACCATCTCGCGAAGTTGTGCCTCACCGAGCCGCGTCTCATCATAGGTAATCGTGACCGTCTGCAAGACATAGCTTGCTGCTACGTGTGCGATTGGTGCAAGCTTGCCGAGGTGTTTCTCAATCTCGCGAGCACACCCGGCAAAGTTGAGACCTTTGACTGGCAATGTGACGGTTCTCATCTGTTCACTCCTCCTAAGAAATCGGCCAATCCATCTCGGCTCTCTGCTGCTGAAATTGACCGCCTCACTCGTCGCTCGTATCTAATCCATACCCCCTGGGTAGGGGTATATAGGAGTATAGCATAAGAACGCTGACCATTACAAGAGCCTCTCTCAAAAAACCGACCTCAGCCTGGCCCATGGTGGAATCTGCAACGGGAAAAAATGACGGCCATTTGCCGGAAAAGAGCGCGTTCCATCATCCTCTACCAATCTCTGGCTGCTCAAAGACTCAGCGTAGCCTCAGGTTGCATTCAAGGCAGCCTCAGCAGAGCATGTCACACTGGGGGTGTACAGAGGAGAACCAGACTCCTCACAGGAAGGAGAAAAGTATGGTAGCGATAAGAACACAGCCATCAGAAGCCGCCGTGCGTGATCCCGTTTGTGGCATGAGCATCGATCCGGCGCGGGCGTTTGCGACCCGCACTGAAGGCCTCGAAACGCTGTACTTCTGCTCGGAGCGCTGCGTCCAGCAGTATGATCGTGCGCATACCAGTTCGGCAACCACCGATGTTTCCATAACGCAACAGTTGCGCCGGATTGAACTGACGGTGACCGATCTGGGTGGCCAGCAGGGCGCGAAACGCCTGGAAGAACAACTCAAAGCGCTGCCAGGAGTATGGCAGGTTACAGCGAACGCGCGGGCGAGATTGCTGCCTATTGAATACGATCCACGCACAACGCAGGTGGAAACGATCGTTGAACGAGCCAGGGCGGCAGGTTATACGCTCGGGGCCTCGACCACGCAACTTGATATTGGGGGGATGCACTGCGCCTCCTGCGTCGTGACCATCGAAGAAGCGCTCAAAGCGACGCCCGGAGTGCTGGCGGCCAGCGTCAACCCGGCGACCCAGCAGGCGCATATCGAGTATGTGTCCGGGCTGGTTGACCGCCAAGGGCTGGCGCGCGTTATCGAACAGGCCGGCTACCGGGTGCGAGCAGAATCGGCTCCCGCCGAGACGGCGCTTGATCGTGCCGATCTGGATCGGGCGCATGAGTATAAAACCCTGCTGCGCAAATTCTGGTTCGCCGCTCTCATCTCGCTGCCCGTCATCATCCTTTCCTACCCGCAGTTCTTCCCAGGGCTGCGCGACTGGCTTCCCTCTGAAAGCGCTGCGCTGCGTCTCGCCTGGGCGTTCCTGGGTTTCTTGACGCTGCCGGTCATGTTGTGGGCGGGGAGCCACTACTTTCGCGGGATGTGGCAGGCCCTCAAGCACCGGCAGGCCAACATGCACACCTTAATCGCGATCGGCGTTTCTGCGGCCTGGCTCTATTCGAGTGTCGCGGTTGCCGCGCCCCAACTGTTCCCCTCACAAGCGCTGGCGCAGACCTTCTACGATGTGACAGCCGTAGTTGTTGCCCTGGTGAACCTGGGGTTGCTGCTAGAACTACGAGCGCGCGGGCAGACCGGTGAAGCGATCAAGAAGCTTGTCGGCTTGCAGGCCAGGACCGCGCGCGTGGTGCGCGATGGCGCCGAGGTAGACGTGCCTATCGAGGAAGTCCTGGTGGGCGAGACGATCGTGGTGCGACCGGGAGAAAAGATCCCGGTGGATGGGATGGTGCTCTCCGGCAATTCATCGGTGGACGAGAGCATGATTACCGGGGAGTCCATCCCCGTCGAAAAGCACGCGGGCGATGAAGTCATCGGGGCCACCATGAACCAGACGGGCAGTTTCCGCTTCCGCGCGACGAAAGTCGGGAAAGATACGGCGCTCTCGCAGATTATCCGCCTGGTGCAGGACGCCCAGGGCTCGAAAGCCCCCATCCAGCGAGTCGTGGACCAGGTCGCGCACTACTTTGTGCCAACGGTCATGATCCTGGCAGTTGCCGCAGCCACGATCTGGTACGTCTTTGGGCCGAGGCCTTCGTTCATCTACGCGCTGATCGTCTTTGTCACCACCCTGATTATTGCCTGCCCCTGCGCGCTTGGCCTGGCGACGCCCACCAGCCTGACCGTAGGGATCGGCAAAGGTGCCGAGCAGGGCATCCTGATCCGCTCCGGTGACGCGCTGCAGACCACCCAACATCTCCAGGTCATCGTGCTGGACAAGACCGGCACCGTAACCCGCGGCAAGCCCGAACTCACGCATGTGATAGCAGAGACAGGCTTCGACGAAGACGAGATTCTACGACTCGTGGCAGCAGTCGAGCGCAGCTCCGAGCACCCCCTGGCAAGCGCCATCGTGGAGGGTGCGAGGGCACGCAACCTGTCGCTCCCCGAGGTCGCCAACTTCAAGGCGATCCCCGGTTACGGCGTCGAGGCTGACGTGGAAGGAAAGCATGTCTTGCTTGGCAAAGCCAAATTGCTGGTCAAATACCAGGTTCCCCTGGGGCGGCTGGAAGGCGAGGTCCGGCACCTGGCCGATGATGGCAAGACCCCCATGTATGTGGCCCTGGACGGGCGCGCCGCCGGCATTGTTGCCGCAGCCGATACGGTCAAGGAAGAATCGGTGGCAGCCATCGCCGCGCTCAAGCGGCTAGGACTGGAAGTGGTGTTGCTGACAGGTGACAACCGGCGCACCGCCGATGCCATTGGCCGCCAGGTCGGGGTGGATCGCGTGCTGGCTGAAGTGCTCCCGCAGGACAAAGCGCACGAAGTGCAGAAGCTCCAGCTTGAGGGCAAAAAGGTCGGCATGGTAGGGGACGGGATTAACGATGCACCCACTTTGACCCAGGCCAATGTAGGTCTGGCCATTGGCACGGGCACCGATGTCGCCATCGAGGCGGCAGACATCACCCTCATCAGCGGCAGCCTCACAGGAGTGGTGACCGCCATCGAGATTTCCAAGGCCACCATGCGCAATGTCAAGCAAAACCTGTTTGGCGCGTTCATCTACAACGCGCTTGGTATCCCAATTGCGATGGGGCTGCTCTATCCATTCATCGGTGTGCTGCTCAGTCCCCTGATCGCAGCAGCAGCCATGGCGGCCAGTTCCGTGACGGTCGTCACCAATGCCAACCGCCTGCGCGGCTGGCACCCAAAGGAAACACAACGGGAAAAGGAGAAAAGATCATGAGCGGAACGAACGTCATTGCCATTGTGATCGATTTGGCGCTGATTGGGGGCATTGCCTGGTTCTTCTGGGGACCACGCAGGAGCGGAGCGCGTGCGGCGGTCACCTCCAGTGGCTACCAGGAGGCCATGATCCTGGTCAAGGGAAGCTATACGCCGGACGTGATTGTCGTACAGCATGGCAAGCCGGTGCGCTTCAACTTCCGCCGCGAGGAGACGGCGGCCTGCTCGGAGATGGTGATCTTCAACGAGTTCGGCAAGAGCGCGCACCTGCCTACCGGCAAAACCGTCCCGGTGGCGTTCCTGCCGGTGCAGCCCGGCGAGTACGAGTTCACCTGCCAGATGGGCATGCTGCGCGGCAAGCTGATTGTCGAGTGAGTGGGGAGGCAGCGGCCATGAAGATCATGAGCGATGAAGAACCATCTCATCTATATAAAAGAAGGAGAAAAATGATGAATACGCAAGAACAACAGGGCAAGTGGTACCAATCAAGGCTCACCTGGGTGCTGCTTGGCCTTATCGCCATCGGCAGCTTCTTTCTCGTAACCGGGCATACAGCCCACGTCCTTGGACTGCTACCCTACGCGCTGTTTCTGTTGTGCCCACTGATGATGCTCTTCATGATGCACGGTGGCCATGGCGGCCATGACGATCAACCTCCGGGGGGAGGAAGGCAATGAATACCTATGTGTCTGCCTACGGCCTCTGGCCGCTTGTGCTGATCAATGCGGCGGTGTTTATCATCTTCGCGTTCAGCTTTGCACGCCCGCGGACAGGCCGTGATTGGCGCTCCTTTGGCGCGTTCTCGGCCTTCATCGTGGCGCTCTTCACGGAGATGTACGGCTTTCCCCTGACCAACTACCTGCTGTCCGGGTGGCTGAGTAGCATCTTTCCAGGGATCAATCTGCTCTCGCACAACACGGGACACCTCTGGGAAACGCTCCTGGGCTGGAAAGGCGACCCGCATCTCAACCCGCTGCATCTGCTCAGCTACGTGGTGCTCTTCGGAGGGTTCTTGCTGCTGGCCGGAGCCTGGAACGTGCTCTTCAAGGCGCAGCGGACCCATACCCTTGCCACGACTGGCCTCTATGCGTACATCCGTCACCCGCAGTATGTGGGCTTCATCCTCATCATGGTCGGGTTCCTGCTCCAGTGGCCAACTCTATTGACACTGAGCATGTTCCCCATCCTGGAAGTGATGTATGTGCGGCTCGCGGGCCGCGAGGAACGCGAGGTGCAGGCAGAATTTGGCGCAGCCTATGCCCGCTACGCTGCCAGCACACCGGCGTTCTTCCCGCGCTTGCGCCGCAGGCCGGTGGAAGCATAACTCCGGCGAGAGAGAAAGGCGGTCGGTTCTATGAAAGGACAGACGAAAAAACGCATGGCTACAGGATGGGTACAGATAGGGGTGATAGCGCTCGCTGTGCTGGCCGTGATAGCAGGGCTGGTCCTCTGGGCACGTAACACCTCAGAAACCACAGGCAGTGCCACGACAACCACGCCACCCGGCGCGATGACGCGAACCAATGAAAGCGGCCAGATCGCCATCAAGGTGACCTGGCAAGGGCAGAATGCCGGGCCGGTCTTTGCCGTGGAGATGGACACGCACGCCGTTGACCTCGATGGCTATGACCTGCGGCAACTGGCGGTGCTGCACATCGACCAGGGACAGGAGATTCGCCCAACCAGTTGGAATGCGCCATCCGGCGGGCATCACCGCAACGGCACGCTCTCCTTCCCGGCAACGACAGTTTCCGGTAGTCCAATCATCGGGTCGGATACGCACATCATCAAACTGCTTATCCGCAAAGTGGGAGGCATTCCAGAAAGGACGTTCCTATGGACACGCTAAAGACAGGCCTGCCAGCAATCGGGAGAGGGCTACGGTTTCGACCATTCCTGCACACACTCATCTTTGGCGGGCTTGCTGCTCTCGGGCTGCTCGCCTTCTACCTGGGCATCATTACGCTTGCTCAGGGGTGGGGGCATGCCATAGAGCAACTGGCTGCTGATCGCTGGTTCGTTGGCGCAATCATGGCAGGGTTCGGAACGCAGATCGGGCTGTATACCTACCTGCGAGGCATGCATCTGCATGCCAGAGTTGGCGGCGTGGCGACAAGCACGGGCACAAGTACAGTAGCCATGCTGGCTTGCTGTGCGCACCATCTCGGCGAGGTGTTTGCCATCTTTGGGCTGTCCGGTGCCGCGATTTTCCTGAATGCCTATAAGACGCCACTGTTGTGGCTGGGGATCGCGATGAACCTGTTCGGCATTGCCTACCTGCTCTGGAACATCCACCAGCAACACAGGTCGGTGATGGTAAACAACTGAGTGGGTCAATCTGCAAATGATTTGCGGAAAAGAGCAGGGAGTGGTATGCTTCCATGGTCAGGGAAGGAACAGCAGCGAAGAGCAGCAAAGAAACAGGTGACCCATGGGCGCACGACCAAAAATCTCCCTTTGTCCTTTGAGCCAGGCAGAACAGCAGGCATTGCACCGAGTTGCCAAAGCCAGCAGTGAACGGGTGGACACGGTCAAACGAGCCAAAGCTCTGCTGGCGGTAGCCGCAGGGAAGAGTTTGACCCAGGTGGGGAGGCTTTCGGGTCTCTCCCGTGAGGGCGTCTCGCAACTGGTCGAACGGTTCAACCAGCGAGGATTAGCGGTGCTGGTGATTGCCCCGGGACGAGGCCGCAAGCCGACGTATGGAGCTGAGGCGCGAGCACGGGTGCTGCAGGAGGTGCGCCGTCAACCCGATCGCCAGAGCGATCAAAGCGCGACCTGGTCACTTAAACTGTTGCAGCGTGCCTTACGCCGGACGGGTCTGCCTGCCATCGGGGCGACGACGATTGGGCGCATCTTGCATGAGGAAGGCTATAGCCTGCAACGCGACCGCACCTGGTGCGACACAGGCTACGCGTTACGCAAACGCAAAGACGGGGTCTACCGTGTGCGCGATCCGCATGCCCAGAAAAAAAAGTTTGATTGAACGGGCTTATCAGCTGGCAGAGGCCTGTGGCCTCCCGTTGTGGAATCAAGATGAAGCGGGTCCCTATGCCACTCGACCTCAGCCGGGAGAGAACTGGCAACCAGAAGGCCACCCTAAGTTGCAGCCACATGAGTATCTGCGCGATGGAGGCGCCAAACTGATGACCTTGTTTCGTCCGGCCACCGGCGAGGTGCGGGCCAAAGGGGTCATCTCGGTGACCAATGCGGTCTTACATCCCTGGCTGCAAGAGCAACTGCTCAGCATTCTTGCAGGCGAGGAAGAGGCTCGCACCCAGGAAGGTCATCAGCCTGCCCCGCTTGAACAGACGGAGGTGGCAGCCCCATGCCAGCAGTGGGAGACCTGGCTGGGCTGGCGACTGAGCGACCGCTATCCGCCACTGCGCATGATTCTCATCTGGGATAATTTGGCAGGTCATCGCAGTGACACGATGGTCTCCTGGCTCTTTGCGCATGGCATCATGCCGCTCTATACCCCGCTCGGTGGCTCCTGGTTGAATATGGCCGAGTCGATGCAGCGTATTCTGGTACGCCGAGCCCTGTCCGGGCAATACCCGCAAAGCCCCGAGCAACTCATCGAGTGGTTGGAACAGACGGTAGCGGGCTGGAACCAGGACCCAACACCCTTTGTATGGAACGGCAAGCGCAGAGAGCGTCGGCAGCGCGCACGGCTCAAGCGTGTCGCTGGCTCTGGAGCGGCCGTTCTGGCTTACGCAAGTTAATTGCAGATTGACCCACTGAGTGCAGTACTCAGTGGTAGGAGCTTATGTAGCTCATCGGCCAGCAGGACACGTGTGAGATCTGACTCCAACAAATATGTGTAAGAAGACGAGGTACGGATGCGATTTATGCAGGTGTGTACTTCATAATGATGTTCGCGTAATCGTCCGCCACGTAGATATTCCCCCGGGCGTCAACAGCAAGCCCTTGCGGTTCGATGAACCCTTGGCTGGCCAGTGTCTCGCGCTTGCCCGTTGCCAGGTTCAAACGCATCAGCGCGTGAATAGAAGGCTGGAGGTCAATCACCAGCACATTGCCATACCCGTCGGGAACCACGTCGTCCGGCATGCCAAAGCCGCCTATGCGCGTCGTCTTGCCAGTGGGAGTGATGCGCCAGATGGCACCTCCGCACTCGTCCGCGACATAGATATTGCCCTGATTGTCTACCCCAGCGCCAACGGGTCGTATCATGCCAGAAGCCAGTAATGTAAAGGATTTCCCATCCAGGCTCATCCGGTAGACCTTACCAATCGGGCTATCCGGCACAATAATCGTATTGGTGGTGGGATCGAATGCAATGCCATCGACGCCACGTTTGCAAGATGCATTGCTTGGGGTCCCCGGTAATGTATGGAGAACCACAGGTGTTTTGGCTCCAGGAGCCAGAGAGACCATACGATTCGTGTCTTGCTCAGCGAAAATGATGGGTCCATCTGGCTTGACGACAAGGCCTTCTGGCCCTGCTCGGTCAACCAGCAGAACAGTCACAGAGCCATCCGCATTGAGTCTGCTGATGGTTCCGTTGATTTCATCACTAAAGAGCAAGCGTCCCTGCTGATCGAAGGCCAGGTCATCGGGGCGTCCGACTCCTCGCAGCAAAATATGGGCAGTGTAGTGTGCCGGGGGTGTGCTTGTGGGCGTAGGCCGGGGGGTAGCAGTGGGTGTAGCTGTAGCCGTGGGCGAAGAGCCGGAACCTGTAGGAGGAGCAACGACTGTTCTGGTCGGTACTGCCGGGGCCGAAGGAGAGGACGGAGTACAGGCGGTGAGGAACAGAAGGTAGATCGGAAAAGCTGTCCAGATGAAATTGCTGCGATGTGCTACCATGCGATTTCCCTGTTGATGCTCGTGTTGACATCCCTAATTGGTTTGTGAAGAACGCTCCTCATTCACTGTAACGGCATCACTGAAGCTTGCTGGACAGCCAAACGCAGCACGCACACTCATAGGAACAACGTGACACCGAGCAGAACAATGGAAGCCATTCCCAGGAATGGCAGCAGTGGGTTGAAAAATGTCATTGCTCCACCTATCCCAAGCAGCAAGACGACCAGCTTGTTGCAGACCGGACAGCCAACGGAGAAAAATGAGTTACTGCCATCTTCTTTTGTATAGTATACAGGTTCCGATCGTTCGTGAGCAAATTGGAAAAGCAGCGGGAACAAACAAGTATTTGTCAACGTCAGTATCCCTAAGAGAGAACGGGAACGGAACAGACCTAGAGAAAAAGGAAAGGCTTCGATGAAAAATTGTAGAGTCATAGGCGCTTTCCTAGTCCTCCTTCTTTTCGGACTGGCAGCGTGCGGAGCCTCAGCTCCGCCACCAACCTCGCATGGTGGACCCGTTGAAGATTATGTCTCCCTGATCGACCATCTTTGTGCTGCTGGCGCCACTGTTGTACCCAATGGCAAAGTGAAGCAACCCTTCTTTTCTGTCGCCGGTCAAGTTATTACGTTAAACGGTGAGCAAGTCCAGGTGGGCGAACGTTTGCTGGATGTCGGCTGTGGGACGGCAACATTCCTCATTGCCGCAAAATCTCGCTATCCCGATTCTCACGTCGTTAGCATCGACGCCGATGACCGTGTACTCGCTATTGCGAGAAAGAAGATACAAGACAACAACCTTGAAGTAGAGGTCGTGCAAGCACGAGCCGAACAGCTTCCCTTTCCATCTTCTTCGTTTGATGTCGTGGTCAGTACAGTATCAGAAAAGAATAGCAAATACGCCATCACTCTCATTTCAGACGGCAAGCCGCCTGGGACGAACTGCTGCGCCCGCTACTCCTAGACCAAAGGTTGTCGGAGCTACTTTTCTGCCGATGTTGTAACTGCCGTTCACATCTGCATGGATCACTTGTCCGTTTCCCGCGCGGTACCAACTGCGTGCAATCCGTTTCCCGCTAAACTGATGGGGCTCCGTTCGTTTTGGATCGTAGGTGGGAATGTCGTCCAGATCAAGAAAAGAAGCTTTGGATGTGTAGCTTTCTTCGTGGGTAATCACCTGAATGCCCACGAGCGCCCCCTTGTATTGCACCATCTCAATAAAACGGGCGTGAGGTATCTGAACAAACTGCTGGTTGTTCTTCTTCCCCATCTCGACTTCTTGTTTCCAGAGCGGGTTTTTGCCGATATAGAGCGTCCCGATCCCCTCTGCAACCAGCAGATCAATAATCCGACGGCTTGCCGTGTGTAAGTAGGCGTTGATACGGCGATTACGCTTCGTCGTGAGGTGATCAAGCTTGCGAGAGGTACAACGCTGCTGTTTGGCAAGCTGCTTCTGATGATCTGCTCGTTGTTAGTTGTAGTAGTGATTTCGGCTTTTGATCGGCTTCCCATTGACCAAACGCGGGATAAATCCAGGTTTGTTGGAGGTGAGAGCTGCAAGGGTATTCACTCCTGGGTCAAGAGCCGCCACCAGCTTTGGATCCACAGGTGCCTGTTGTTCAGCTTTCTGATACACCACTTCCACCACATAAAAATCTCGACGAGGGACGATGCGGACCTGATCAATGGCCTCCCAGGCCACCTTCGTCTTGATCTGGATGGCAAGCCCTGATGGCACAATCATCTCCGTCTTTTTGTAGGCTCGTTTGCCAATGGCTTGAATATCATAAAGCAAGAGATAGCGCCCGTGCTCTTTGTGCTTGTAGCCAGGGATCTTGGGCCGACCTTTGAACTTTTCGGGGTGCTCATCCCACTCTTTCAGGCCCGCTCCAAACCCCTTCCACGTCTTGTCGATCTGGATCAGGATGGAGTTGGAGACCTTGCGGGGGAGGGCTTGATAGCATTCCAGATGCTTTACCCGATGAAACAGTTCCGCATAGGGCAGATACTTGCCTTCGTGAAGGTAGGCTTGTCTCATGTGGTAGGTGGCCTGATTGGAAAGATTTTTAGCAGCAAAAGCAGCGGCATCAATGGCCGCGTAGCGCGGATCATGCTTTTCGATAATGTGCTGCTCGACTAATCTCACTCTTAACCATCCTTAGCTTCTAACTGTTCCACGAGGCGTTCTGCTTGCCGTTTGGCCCGGCGCTGCCCATAGAGCCTGGCGCAGATCGAGTACACAAGACTGGCTAAATCGTGAAGCAGGTCTTCTGTGTTGTTTTCTGCTGGATTGACCACTTCGATCGTTCTTCCTTGGATTTCTAAAAGGGTCTCGATATACCGGAAACCGAAGCGGGTAAGCTGATCCTTCTGCTCAACGACCACCCGCGTGATCAGCGGATCTCTGAGCAGAGACAACAGTTTCGGACGGCTATCATTGACACCTGACCCCACCTCTTTGACCAGCTTGACAACTTGATAGCCACGGATGGTGCAATACTGCGTGAGCCGCTCTGCTTGTCGCTCCAGGTTCTCTCGATGCTCAGGAGAAGACACGCGTGCATAGATCGCTACGCGCTCTTCTGGGGCTCTTGGCTTTCCCTCAGTCTCGACAATGATCGTTCCTGATGGCGATTGATAGCCAAGGAGCGCGCCCTGATGCCACCAACGAAGCGCAGTACTGTAACTAATTCCCTGCTGCTTTGCATACTGACTTAACTTCATAGTAGAAGCCTACCATATTTGCTATCGTCTGACAATGTTTGCTATTATTTCTTGAGAACGGTTTCAACACTCATTTTTCATCATCTCCCGACAGAGATCAAAAAACTGGCCATGCAAGAAATATACCGGATCCTCAGGCAGAACGGAAGATTTGTATTAGCTGATTTGGGGAAACCGGAAGGAATACTCCTCAACACCTTTTTTGCCCTTGGAGCCATGATACAGTCGGATGAAGCCAAATACATCCAGGACAATAAGGAGGGGAAGTTGCCGCTTTTTCTGGAAGAGGTGGGCTTTGAAGTGAAAGAAGTTCCCCCCAGACACAGGGGTATTCCTTTTCTGCTCGCCACGAAGTCCTAGTAATTGATATGCTCTTCCATAACAACCAAGATGCCAGCGAGAGAGCCATTCCACTGGCCCAAGCAGTTGTCCACGCAGACTTCCCTCACCTCGCGCAACAGCCATGCTCACACAATGGTGAAGGCAGGGAGAGCTTGAAGATTGCGGTCACAGCGCATGCCCTCCCGAGGAAGCTGAAGAGCGGAGCAACTCCAGCAAGGAAGCTCTGAAGTGAAGAGACCCTGAGGAAGGTCTTCTCGAACTCCACAATAATCTGGAACCATACTTCAACACTGTTCCGGCCACCAGTGAGCAACACGAGAGTCTCTTCACTCAACAATTATGGATAGCGGAGCAATCCCGTAGGGTACATCGCTCGAAGGCCGTGTGCTAATTGTGAGAAAGCGGTGCCATGCTGTGATCTCTTTGTGAGATTGCCGGGGTAATGTGTGGGTATATCGTTTCAGAGGTCAGGAGTCGGCTGTATGCGGACTGATAGAGAGATGACTCTTTCATCAGCAGAAAAGATGCAGCATCAAGAGCCGTTCAAACGAGTCGCGCCGCTACTGAGCGCGGCGTTGCTATTGGGTGCAGGAGGAGGCTTCGCGCTCGCCACGGTTCTCACCCTGACGCAGTTGTTGCAGGTATCTCTTGGATCCTGGTGGCCAGCTCTAGCACAGGCTCATGGTCATTTGCAACTCTACGGCTGGGCAGGTCTGTTTGTGTTGGGGGTGGCGTTGCATTTTCTGCCAAGACTACGCGGGGCACCGCTAATAGTCCCCAAGCTCGTTCCATGGATTCTCGGAGCCCAGGTGACAGGGCTCCTGGTACGTGCCACGAGCCAACCACTCTTTGCGGCAACGGGTGTCCCCATTTGGGGTGTACTGCTGGTCACAAGCGGCGCGCTCGAGTGCGCGGCATTGGTAGGAGCTGTATGGTTGCTCGGTATGACGGTATGGCGGGGCCCATCGTTGGCTACACAACCCACCTTCTTAGGGGTATTACCATTCCTCGTGGGAGGATTCAGCGCGCTTGGGCTGGCAAGCGTTGTCAACCTTCTCAATATGGTGCTAGCGGTGACGGCAGCGGGCCTGGTGCCCGGTACCAGCGACGATCTCAATGTGACGCTAGGCCTGCTTGGCTTTCTAGTGCCGATAGCATTGGCAATGTCTGCACAATCACTACCGATGTATGCGGGGCTTGAGGCGTTTCCCCGTCGCATACTGTGGCCCCTGGCCGGAATCTATTTCACTGGACTCGTGCTCGTAAGCGTTGGAACCAGTAGTGGCTCCCAACAAGCAGTCTGGCCGGGCGTGCTGGAAGGTCTGGGAATGCCGCTGATGGGAAGCGTTCTGCTGATTTTCATCGGCGTGTTCATGCGCATGATGCGTCTGCGTGGGAAACTTCCACAGCGGGTCGCACAGGTAGCCCCTTCACCAGAAGCCGCCGCACGTGCCTATCACCAGCGGATAAGCGCCGAGCGACGCGCGTATGGACCTTTTGTGGCATTGGTTGCAAGCGCCTATCTCTGGGCCATGCTTGGCGGTGCCATGCTGGTTGTTGATGGGGTGACGATGCTCATTGGCGGGGCGCCATTCTTTGCGATTGATGCTCTACGCCACAGCTTGGCCATAGGTTTTATCGCGCTCCTCATCTGTGGTATTGCCCCACGTATGATTCCTGGATTCTCGGGCGGAAAATTGCATCACCAGGATTGGTACGAGCAACGCTCTTGCTCGGCAATACAGCGGTACTCCTGCGCGTGGGATCACTCCTCCTGGCACCCGTACTGACAACGGCAACGTTCGCAGGGGTTTCCTTGTATTCCATCTTCTTCGGTCTCTCTGGACTAGTCGGATTGGCCCTTGCTCTCTGCCTGGCGGTGAACCTCTGGCCTGCGCTCTGGCTTCAACACAGGCTCAAACGTGACGCGTGAAAGAGAGACCACGACGTGCAATGCCATGTGGGTTTGGCCGGTCTTGAAAACCACGTTTGCATGGCAGACGTACTTTGTATCGTTATCTTCGTCACTTGACATCTCGCTTCATCACACGGTATACTATCTATACCCCCTGGCGGGGGGTATGGGTATACACGATAAACGAAGACAAGGGTAATAATGATGGCTTCAGATATTAAGCATGCTGTAGACGAACAAGGAACGACGCCTCAGGCCCAACCGATGGCGGAGAGCCACGCGATGCTGGCTCTCGAAGGGATGACATGTGCCTCCTGCGCGATGCGCGTTGAGAAAGGACTGAAGAAAGTCCCCGGCGTGATAGATGCTTGCGTGAACTTTGCCACCGAGCAGGCGACCGTCACCTATGACCCGGCTCAGGCCAGCATTGAACAGATGGTGCAGAAAGTAGATACGGTCGGCTACAAGGCGACACCACTGGTCGTGCCAGCGCCAAAACCTGCCCTGAAAGAACCGGAGACCGAGTCGCATGCTGTCCTCGACCTCGAAGGGATGACGTGTGCCTCCTGTGCCATGCGTATCGAGAAAGGTCTCAAGAAGGTTCCTGGGGTGAGGGATGCCAGCGTGAACCTGGCAACTGAGCAGGCCACTGTCACCTACGATCCAGCGCAGATCAATGTGGAGCAGATGATACAGAAGGTCGAGGCAGTCGGCTACAAGGCCGCACCGCAGGTCTCGTCCGTCCAAGAAACGATGCCAGGTAGTACCGAAGCGTACCTCCCTGACACAGCCGGTACGCCTGCTGGCGACCTTTTCCAGGAGGACGACCAGAGCAAGCGGAAGCGGGCAGAGATTGTGCGCAAACGCAACCTGCTCATCCTGGGGGTTGTACTCACCTTGCCCGTTGTGATCCTGAGCATGTTTTTCATGAACCGGTTTCCTGGAGAGAATGTCCTCCTGTTAGCGCTCACCACCCCGGTCTGGGCCGTGGTTGGCTGGGAGTTTCACCGGGGAGCCATCAAGACGCTGCGCCATGGCAGCGCGAATATGGACACGCTGATTGCACTTGGCTCAACGGCGGCCTACCTCATGAGCGTGGTCGCCACGTTCTTCCCGCAGGTGGTTGGAGGTGTCACCTTCTATGACACCACGGCCTTGATCGTGACCTTGATCTTTCTGGGGAAGTACCTGGAGGCCCGTGCGAAGGGGCAGACCAACGAAGCCATCAGGAAACTGATCGGCCTGCAAGCGCGTACCGCTCATGTCATACGCGCAGGGCGCGAAGGAGAGCTTCCCATCGAGCAGGTGCAGGTTGGCGATGAACTGGTTGTACGCCCCGGAGAGAAGATTCCTGTCGATGGAGTCGTGCAGAGCGGTCTCTCATCAATAGATGAGTCCATGATTACCGGCGAAAGCATGCCTGTTGAAAAGGGTGTGGGCGATCCACTCATCGGGGCGACCATCAACCAGCGCGGACTCCTGCGCATGCGCGCTACCAAGGTGGGGGCGGATACCGTCCTCGCCAGTATCATCCGTATGGTTGAGGAAGCACAGGGCTCGAAGGCCCCGATCCAGCGCTTAGCCGACACCATTTCGGGCATTTTTGTGCCGGTGGTACTGGTCATCGCCGCGCTGACCTTCGTCGCCTGGGCTATTGTCGGGAACGTCACCGGTACTACGACGGCTGCTGGCATGGCAAGCGCCAGCAATCCCTGGATCGTTGCCATTGTCGCGGCGGTGGCCGTGCTGGTCGTGGCCTGCCCATGCGCGTTAGGATTAGCCACCCCGACCGCCATCATGGTCGGGACAGGCAAGGGCGCTGAACAGGGCATCCTGATCAAAGGCGGAGAGAGCCTGGAACGCATTCACGCGGTGCGGGCGATACTGCTTGACAAAACGGGCACCATCACCAAAGGCAAGCCTGAGTTGACCGATGTCGTCACCGCTGGCGACAGGCAAGCCGACGAGATGCTGCGTCTTGTCGCCGAGGCGGAACAGGGTTCCGAGCATCCCCTGGCTTCAGCGATTGTCGAAGGGGCCAGGGCGCGAGGAGTGACGCTTGGCGCATCCCCAGAACACTTTACCGCCATTGCCGGACGCGGCCTGGAAGCAACCGTCGAGGGACACACCGTGCTGGTCGGCACCCGTCGTCTGCTAGGTGAACGTTCTCTCGCGTATGATGCGCTGGATGAGCGACTGGCCGCATTGGAACAGCAGGGGAAGACGACCATGCTCGTCGCCATCGATGGCGAAGTCGTGGGGCTGGTGGCCGTGGCCGATACTCTCAAAGTTGGCTCACGAGAGGCCGTCGAGCAGTTACATGCGCAGGGGCTTGCCGTCTGGATGATTACGGGCGACAACTGGCGCGCCGCGCAGGCGATTGCCGCGCAGGTGGGCATTCCAGCCGAGCATGTGCTGGCGGAGGTCTTACCGGAAGACAAAGCCAACCAGCTCAAGCGCTTACAGGAAAAAGGTCTGGTGGTGGCCTTTGCCGGTGATGGTATCAACGATGCGCCCGCGCTGGTGCAGGCGGATGCCGGGATCGCCATGGGGACGGGGACGGATATCGCGATGGAGGCCTCGGATATCACCCTGGTCAAGGGCAACTTGAAGAGTGTCGCGACCGCGCTGGCCCTCTCAAAGGCAACGCTGCGCACGATCAAGCAGAACCTCTTCTGGGCCTTTGCCTACAACGTCATCTTAATTCCGACAGCGATCCTTTCGCCACTCATCCCGCCCCTGAGGGAGAACGCGCCCATCTTCGCGGCAGCAGCAATGGCGCTCTCATCGGTGACAGTGGTGAGCAATTCGCTGCGGTTGCGGCGCTTTGGGCGAGAGAGAGATCGTTAAATGAATCATAAAGAAGGGAAGACGCGAGATGCAAGAAGATCGCAAGCCGGATGTGCTGAAACGACTCTCGTATATCGAGGGGCATGTAGCGGGAATACGCAAGATGGTGGAGGAGGATAAATACTGCGTTGACATCTTACGTCAAACCTACGCGGTACGCAAGGCCCTGGAGAAACTGGAAGCGATTATCGTGGAGGGGCACTTACGGACCTGTGTACCCGAAGGGATCAAGGGCGACCGTGAAGAGCAGGTCATTCAGGAACTGGTTCAACTCTACACGATTGCCGGGAATCAGTAGCTACCTTCCATCCTTCCAGAATGGAGCCGTCTGCGACAACAGGAGTGGGAGAAGGAGTTCGATAGACTCTTTCATCCTTTCTCTGTGTAGCACACTGCTCTCGCAGCGTAGGAGGGATGGATAGTACCCATTACGTTCAAGATGGTTCAGATACACCAAAGGAGGATATGTCCCATGGAATCTACAACGCTTATTGCTCCCGACATTTCTTGTGAGCATTGCCAGCATGCGATCGAGGGGGCCGTTGGAAAACTGGAAGGCGTGAGCCAGGTCAAGGTCGATATCCCAACGAAAGCGGTGCATATCGATTACGATCCGCAGCAAGTGACCTTGGCGAAGATCGAGGAAGTACTCGACGATACTGGATACACCGTCGCCAAGTAGCAACACTGCGTGTCCCGCAAGATACAGGGATGGCGATCAGGCGGAGCGAAGGTCTGTCCTGTCATCCCTGTTCTCACCGGGGTAGCGCTTTCCTTTTATTCCGCCCATCATACAGAACTTGGGAGAAGCGAATTGCTATGCAGATCGTCACGAGCATCGGACAAGCATTATTTACGTCCTTCAGCATGTTGTGGGAAATCCTCTGGCCGTTAATTCTGGGCTTTACCCTCTCAGGCATCGTCCAGGCTGTTGTCTCTCATCAGGCCATGGCAAAGACACTTGGGTGTGATGGTCCCAAGTGTCTCACCTTTGCCACGCTTTTTGGCATTGCCTCAAGCTCGTGCTCCTATGCAGCCGTGGCTCTTGCTCGTTCCATCTTTCTGAAAGGAGCAAGTTTTACCGCCGCAATGGCCTTTGAACTGGCCTCCACGAATCTGGTGATAGAGCTTGGCATTATCTTACTGGTCCTGATGGGTTGGCAGTTTATGGCAGCAGAGTTTGTTGGTGGCATTCTGATGGTAATCTTCATCGCGCTCATCTTCCGTTTGACCCTCACGCCCAGGCTGGTGCAGATGGCAAAGACACAAGCGGAGAAAGGCCTGGTGGGCAGAATGGAGGGACATGCAGCGATGGATATGAGTGTCTCAGGTGGGTCATTTTTCTCACGACTGTTCAGTGGGCGAGGATTTACGGCGGTCAGTCAGTATTTTGTCATGGATTGGGCCTCGGTGTGGGTCGATATCGTGCTTGGGCTGCTGATTGCAGGTGCATTAGCCGCATGGGTCCCAAATTCTTTCTGGCAAGCATTTTTCTTCACGAGTAATCCAACGCTCGCAAAAATAGAAGGCCCACTCGTTGGCCCATTCGTAGCCATTGTGAGTTTCGTGTGTTCTGTTGGCAATGTCCCGCTAGCAGCAGTGTTATGGAGGGGTGGGATTAGTTTCGGCGGTGTGGTGAGTTTCATCTTCGCAGACCTGATTACCTTGCCCGTTCTTGATATCTACCGCAAATATTATGGATGGAAAGTCATGGGCTATATCCTGCTGACCTTCTACATCACCATGGCTGCCGCGGGGTATGTAATCGAGTTTCTTTTCCAGGCATTTGGGATTATTCCTCAAGACCGCAAGGTGGTTGCGATTACGGAGGGGATTCAATGGAACTACACCAGTATCTTGAATATCATCTTTCTGGTGCTGGCAGCCATCCTGGTGATTCGCTTTCTCCGAACGGGTGGCATACCGATGCTGCGGATGATGAATACACCAGAGCACGAAATGGCTCACCATCACGGGTAACCACCATGCTGTGGTGTGTCCTCTAACAACAGATGCGCAGAAGCAGTTCTCCCACGCAGCGTTCGGCTAAACCGAAAGACAACGATGACCAACTTCGAGATTGGAGGGAGCAAAGGAGTATATAGATGAACTATCGATGGATCCTCTGGTTCATTCTTGTCCTGTTCGTGATGGTGCTCTCCGCCTGTGGCGGAAGTGGCGCATCATCCGGATCCGTGCCTGAGCAGGTCACGGAAACCGATTTCAAGATCACGTCGTCAGTCACGACCTTTTCCCCTGGCACCTCCTATCATTTCGTCGTGACAAACAACACTCAGACGGCGCATGAATTCATGATGATGCCCAAAGCCGAGGGGAGCATGAGCGGCATGCCCATGGGAAACATGGATGCGATGGCGAGGGCTATGGTGGACACTATCGCGCCGGGGCAGACCAAGACGCTTGACTACATCGTCCCTTCGAGTGTAGCAGGCTCCCATCCCCAGTTCGCTTGCTACTACCCAGGGCATTATGAAGCGTGCATGAAGCTCGACGTGACTGTGACGTAGTCGACCTGCAGTGTGCCCTGGCGCGGAAAGGGGATACTGCCCCTTATGCAAAGCAGGGGACAGAGAGAGAAACAAGGAGGAACTATGAGCTATCAACCGGTACCAGCTCTGGGTAAAGACTGGCTGACGCCTTTCTATGACGTGCTGCTTGCTCTGGGGGGTCTGGGAGCGCCACTCACCAAGAGGGTGTTCGAGCGGGCACACATCCAGGACGGAGAACGCGTGCTGGATGTCGGCTGCGCAACAGCCACACGGCTGATCGCGGCCAAAGCTCGTTATCCAACGGCTCACATAGTGGGGGTCGATACGGACGAGCGTGCTCTGCAGATCGCCAGCAAGAAAATCGCACGGCACCAGATCGCGGTGGAGGTGGTGCAAGCCAGGGCGGAACAGCTCCCTTTTCCATCTGCCTCCTTTGATGTGGTGATGAGCACCCTGGTATTCCATCATCTGCCGACCGAGATCAAACAACAGGCCATGCACGACATCTACCGCGTGCTCACGCCTGGTGGCAGGTTTCTGCTCGCTGATTTCGGAAAACCAGAGGGCATGTTGCTCAGCACCTTGTTTGCCCTCAGTCGATTCATGTGGGCTGCCGAAGCCAGATACATGCAGGACAACACGGAAGGGAAATTGCCATTCTTTCTTGAGGAGGCCGGGTTTGCGGTCCAGGAACTGCCCCCACGCTACAAGGGAGTGCAGTTTCTCCTCGCAACGAAAGATGCAAGCGCAAAGGCGAGGGGAAGACATGAAAACAGTGACAGTGCCAGTCAAAGGGCTCAATTTCGCCGAATGTAGTCGTGAGATTGAGAAGCGACTGGGCAAGCTTGCGCCAATTCAACTGGCACAGGCAGACCTGGGCATGGCCATTGAGACGGCAGAGGTGGTGCTCATGCGCAGTGATCCCCTCGATGTGCTGGCCTCCATTCGCCTCTCCAAAGCCACCGTCAGGAAGATGAAGCAGAACCTGTTCTGGGCCCCCATCTACCATGTCATTGCTATTCCGGTTGCGGCAGGGGTGCTGTATCCGCTGGGGATCCTGCTCAGCCCAGCCGTCGGAGCACTCGCGATGAGCGCCAGTTCGATTACGGTCGCGACGAACGCCGTGCTGCTCAAAGGGGTGGAGAAGCACCTGCGGGCGGAGCAACAGACGGGATGAGAAGATGGGGACCGCTCCTTGTCGTCGTGCGTGGCGGGAAAACAGCGAGCCAGCATGGCTCGCGAAGCCCTTTCCTCTGGTAGCTCTGCGTCTGTTGCCCGAGGTTCCGCCAAGAGGGCGGCACGTAGGCGTAGCGAATCACGGAAGCAATGGTGGGCTGCCGAAGCCCAAGGAAGGAGTGAGACTATGGCTATGTACTGCAAGACCCCGGCGTTCGGCGTGAACCTCCACACGGGGATGCGACCGGACGTGGACCCGCTGGCAGAGGCCCTGCACGCCGAGCACCTCGGCTTCGATGTCGTGACGATCCATCGTGATGTCCTGCACGGCACTGATCCCTCGTTCGAGAGCTGGACGCTGCTCTCCTGGCTGGCGGCGCGCACCACCAGCATCAGGGTGGCGCCGGTCGTGCTGGCTCTGCCACACCGGCATCCGGCTGTCCTGGCTAAGATGGCCGAGACGCTCGACCGCCTCTCCAATGGACGCCTCATCCTCGTGCTCGGCGGCGGTGGGCCGATGAACGAGCCAGCATACCGAGCCTTTGGTCTCGCCCAACGCTCGCCCCGGGAAAAGGTAGAAGCGCTTGAAGAGGCCATCGACGTGCTTCGCGGTCTCTGGAGCACCTCCGGCTTCTCCTACGCAGGGCAGCACTTTCAGACCGAGGGAGCGACGATAGAGCCGAAGCCCAGCCATCCGATCCCACTCTGGCTCGGCGTGTTCGGGGACCAGATGATCGACCTCGTCGGGCGCAAAGCGGACGGCTGGTTCCCGACCTATCCGTTGCTCGCGCCGGAGCAAGCCTACCGGAAATTGGAACGCATCCGCACGGTCGCGGAACACGCGGGCCGGAACCCGGACGACTTCACGTACGCGTACAATGTCCCGGTGCTCGTGGAGGAGGGAACCGTCACCACCAGGGATCAGATCGCTGGGAGCGCCGAGGAGGTGGCCAGGCAATTCGCCGATCTGGTCCGACACGGTTTCACCTTCTTGAATGTGTGGTCAAGCGGCGAGGCAACCAGGCAGCGCGAGCGGCTGGCCAGGGAAGTGCTTCCCATCGTCCGCGATCTCCTTGCGTAGGCTTTGCCTTTGCCTGATCCTCTCTCGGTTGCATTCTCCTGATACATGACACCTCCTAGTCGTGCTACTCATGGAAAAAGGAATAGTAACCACGATTTGGATGAGAGAACCAAGATGCTCTTGAAAGTTGCCCGTTTTCTCAGTCTCTTGCTTTCCGCTCTGGGGACTGGTCTGGTGCTGTCCCATGTGTTGAAACGATTGCCCAAAGCTGCGTTGCCGGCCCCAATCTACCGGCAGGTCCAACAACGCTTGTATCGGCCGCTCGATCCCTTTGCGGTGATCAACGAACCTAGCGCGCCTCTCGTCGCTCGGCACACTCTTCCTGGTCCGCAAGCGCCGCACCGCGTTTGGTAAATGGACTGAAGAGTAATCAGATTTTGGGCTCTGCGGGTTGGAAACCGGCACGAAGGTTGAAATTACGTCTGTCATCACCTGGAGAATCCGCGCCCCATTTGGTATACTGCCTCTGAGAGGGTGTACATTCGGTTGCTCTCGTGATCAGCTTGACCGAGGCACGAATCATGTGCGTGCGCGCTGCGAGGTCCTCAAATGGCAGCACCGGGTGTGCGAGTCCAGGTTGACGGCAGCATCAGCGAACCGGCGTTTGACGGTCAGCATCTCGGCGAGGTTTCCGGCGAAACCAGTCTGGAGAGCCCCGATTTCAAAAGCGCAACAGGCCAGTACGATATCTGCATCGCTGGCGGTGCCAGCAGTTTGACGATGAACTGAGAGGGGGAAGTAGAGAGGGGCTTTATTCACCTGCGAGATCGCGCCTGTTACTCACCCTGCCAATCACCCTCACAATCATCTACCGTGGGTGATGACCTTTCACCCGCTTCTTTCATAGACTCTCCACGAATGGAAGAGAGCTTCGAAGACGAGGAGATGGCCAGTATGAGTTCCCTCTCTCAGGGTACATTCGATCCGGAAACGCTGGCGAAGCGGGTACCACCGACAGCGCTGCGCTATCTGACCCATGCCATCCGCCCAGGGGCTCCATTAGCCCGCCGAGCTGAGATCACCTTTCATGGCTTTGTACGAATGAAGCCGCGCTTGCCTTGGCTGTCCTTTCGAGGTCGAGAGACCATTGAAGCTGGCCGATCCTTCCACGTGAGAGCACGCGCCTCCCTGGGTCCACTGCTGGTGACAACCCGGGATGGGTATGAACAAGGGGTTGCCAGCGCACAAGTCCGGCTGTTCGGCTTGATTCCGGTGATGGGACGTCACGGCGCCGATGTCGCCCGCTCGGCTCGTGGCCGCCTCGTCGTCGAGTCCACGTGGCTTCCTTCCAGCTTCTTACCGGAATTCGGAGCACACTGGTCCGAAGAAGGAAGCCTTCTCCACCTCAGCATGCCCATCGATAACGAAGACGTGAGGGTGAGGATGCGGCTTGAATCCGATGGTCTGTTGCGGGAGCTCAGTTTACAGCAGTGGAGCGATCTCACTGATGATGGAGGGTACGCTTGGATCCCATTCGCTGCTCACACGGAAGCGGAGCGGACCTTCGGCGACTACACGGTTCCCTCACGGCTGCGTGCGTCGTGGTGGGCGGGAACTGACCGCGAATTTGAGTTCTTCCGGACTGAGGTGGATACCATTCACTATTCGACCTAGCCACGTCATCCTTGGTGATGGATTTCCACCACGTCTTCTGTCATGAAGCGCAGTCCACAGGAATGACCTTTGCCGTCCTCCCATGGAATGCTGTGATTGACACGCTCCCTTATGGGAAAGCTTGCCCGCGGCTCGCTGAAAAACGCTTCTCAACCAAGCGGGCAAGATGGGAGTCGAATTTACACCCTCGGAGGCGGAAGCATGCCAGATGGGGCGCGGATTCTCCAGGTGATGGGCATGCGCAATTCCAACCCGCAGAGCCTAAAATCTGATTACTCTTCAGTCCATTTACCAGCGTTCTGGTTGACCCTGGTCGGTGTGCTCTGTCATGTCGCCAATACCCTGCTGTGGGCGTTGTTGATTCGCCCGATCAACGAGCAGGTGGAGACCTTGTCAACGCCTGCGTAATTCTGGCTCATCCTGGTTTTTGGTGAACCAATGAAAAATAGTGTTGTGTCTGGTACGCTCCTGCAAAAATCTGCTGCAGGAGGTGGCAAGGAATGCCGACTACGCCCCTGCTTCCCTTACCAGAAGGACTAGAAATGATCTCGATCGGCGACACGCTCGCTGATCTCAGCAAGCGATAAGGCAGCAGCGACCAGGTCACGCAGCGTGCGCAGGCGTGCTTTCTTTCCAGAGTTGACAGAACGTGCCAGCAGATCCCGGATGAGCATATCCAGCACATCGAGCGCATCATCTTGTGCGGTGACCGTAAGCTGGCGTGTAAAGGACACCAGTGTAGCCGTGCGACGTTGTTCGGTTAAATTGGCAATGTTTTGGGCTTTCGTGGTCACATCATAGTGCGCCAGGGCTTTGATCCGAGACGCAGGAACATTCCCCAACTCGCGCGGGCCAACGTCCAACTGGCGCACTTCCGTGAGGCGAGCCAGGGCCTGGACCAGGACCGGCGCACTCGCACGCGAAGGAGCGCGGCGCAGGCGTTCGAGATTCGAGATCCGCGAGGTACCAGCAGGTGCAAGGAGTCCCTCCAGATCGGTTCGTTGTTCAGGTGTGCAGACCTCGCTTAACCGTTGCCATAAGCGCTCGGCGACCCGCTCTCGAATGGAGGAGATCAAACGGGTGAGGGTAGTGACGCCAGGCAGCAGGACTTTTTTGTCGAGTAACCAAGTCGTCGCCAGGTCAAAGAGCACACTGGGTCGCTCGGTCCCGACCCAGGCCCGGGCATAGAGGAAACGCATTAAGGCAAACCCTCCTCGACGATCGGAAAACTCTTTGTAACCGTAGTGTTGTCGAATTTCCTGCGCATGATCTTGCTGGGTTTGGACGCGCTCCGCGTAGCGGACGATACACTGCGGGTTCGCAATACCAAGCTGTGAGGCCACATACGCAATGACTCCCACCGGGATATTGACCGGGTCAGCAAGAAAGGTTCCCAGGAATCTGAGCGTGCCGATCTGAACCCCAAAGCCGAGACGATTGTGATTCCCACGACGCTGGGCAATGAGCCGACAATCTTCGTCGTTCAGGTGAAAATAGCGAGCGAGTTGTTCTCTTGACAGTTCACCGATGTAGCGTCCATACCGTTGTTCTTGTTCCTCGGTGAGATACTCAACAGGCATCCTATAACTTCTCCTTTTTTGTCCTTGCCATTCCTTCGCACGTTCGGTATACTATAACCATGGTTAGAAAAAAAGTCAATCATCGTTGTATGATCTCCCAGCGATGCCCATGCTCGTAGGCGAGGAAGGAGGAACAGATGGATGCACCCCCGCCTGTCGAAGCGACTGCCACACCGACACCAGAGCGAGCGCCCTCTACCCTCGGGCAACTGGTGCGCTATTTCTTGCGCCTGGGAACGCTGGGCTTTGGTGGCCCCGTGGCACTGGTAGGCTACATGCAGCACGATCTCGTCGAGGGCCGCAAGTGGATTGCCGAGGCTGATTACCAGGAGGGCCTGGCCCTCGCTCAACTCTCGCCGGGCCCTTTGGCTGCGCAACTGGCGATGTACCTGGGCTATGTCCGATATCGCACCCTGGGGGCGACCCTGGTAGGGCTGGCCTTCATCTGGCCTTCATTCCTCATGGTGGTCACCCTCGGCTGGCTCTATACCCTCTACGGTGGCCTTCCCTGGATGCAGGCGGTGTTCTATGGCGTGGGAGCCAGCGTGATCGGCATCATCGCCCACAGCGCCTACAAGCTGACGACGAAAGCGATCGGGCGCGAATGGCTGCTCTGGGCGATCTACCTCGTGACCGCCGCAGTGACTATGGTGACCCAGACCGAACAGGTGCTGCTCTTCCTGGCTGCCGGTGTCCTGGTCTGGCTGGTCAAAGCCCCTCCCAGGTCGATCTGGAAATCCGGGAGGAAAGGGAAGACGAGGGTAACGAGCCTCTCACCTGTTCCCCTGGCAGCCTTGTTTGCCATAGGAGCGGCTGCAGGTGGCACCCTGTGGGCCCTCTTCACCTTTTTTGTCTTTGCCGGGGCCTTCGTGTTTGGCAGCGGGCTAGCCATCATTCCCTTTCTCTACGGAGGGGTTGTGCAGGGGCACCACTGGCTCACCGACCGCCAGTTCGTGGACGCGGTGGCGGTCGCCATGATTACGCCCGGACCGGTGGTGATTACGTCCGGGTTCATCGGCTTCCTGGTGGCGGGCTTCGCCGGGGCGTGTGTGGCGGCCCTGGGCACGTTCCTGCCCTGCTATGCGTTTGTGGTCATC
>WNGD01001416.1_pt1 | contig 40867 bp, 40 predicted proteins | sample 5400671 | NCBI WGS metagenome assembly WNGD01 (sample SAMN13153369, study PRJNA577476) | soil metagenome | isolation source: 40 cm soil or saprolite under grassland replicate 2 | place: USA:California | collected 2016-06-15 | reverse complement strand
CTCCACCCGCCGCCTCTCCGCCGTCCGCTGGGGCGTCGCCGGCCGCATCGTCTGGGCCTGGATCATCACCATCCCCGCCGCAGGCGCCCTCGCCGCCGTGACCTACTGGCTGGTGGAACAGCAGAACCACCTGATCCCCCTGTTGGCCCTCGCAGCCCTATTGGTCCTCGCCGCCGCCATGGTCAACGCCCGCCGCGCTCCGCAACCCGCAACTGTTGCGAGCGCCGGGACCAGGACGGGCGCTGACGTAAGCTGACGCAAAGGGTCAAACGCAACGCGCCATCGCCACCGACGCCTCCTGAACCTCAGACGGTTCGCAGCGCCTCGGTCGGCGAGAGCCTGGCCGCACGGAGCGCTGGCAAAAGGCCTGCGATACCTCCGATGATGACGGCGGACGCTACCCCGCCGCCCCACGCTAGCGCCGGAATCACCACGGTCCAGTTCTTGGCTGCGGCGTAGATGATCGTGGCGAGCACGCCGACGACGATGCCCACCGCGCCGCCCGCCAGCGAGAGCAGGATCGACTCGGCGAGGAACTGAGCACGGATCTGCTCGCGAGTCGCGCCGAGCGCGCGTCTGAGCCCGATCTCGGAACGGCGTTCGAGCACGGAGATGATCATGATGTTCGCGACCCCGACCGCGCCGACGATCAGCGCCACCACGCCGAGTCCGAGGAACAGGCTGTTGAACGCGCTCTGTGCCCGATATTGCGCGGTCAGGGCCGACGATGGCTGGCTAACGGCCGCCTGATTGGGGTTTTCGGGGTACGCCGCCTGGGCTAGGACGGACTGGACCGCGGCTACCTGGCTGGTCTGCGCGCGTACGTAGATCATCGTGGGCTGCCCGGGAACCGGATGGCCGGTGACAGAGGTGTGGTAGCCAAGGAAGTTTTCCGCCGCCTGGAAGCCGACGAGGACCGACGTATCGATCTCCGGCGTCAGCACCGCGGGGTTCAGGATCCCGCCCACGTAGAACCACATGTTACCGAGCCAGACCTTCTCGCCGGGATAGACCTCATCGATCCCGAGCCGCTGGGCCGCGGACGCGCCAAGCACTGCGACTGGCTGGTTGGCGGAAGCGGCGTTCAGGTAGCTGCCCTTCGCGACGCTCGTCGCGATCACGGATGGCAGGTTCAGGCTGGCGGCCTGGACCTCTAGCGAGTTCGTGTTGATAGGGGGGATGAGCGGGCTACGGTACACCTCCGCGTTCGACACGACAGCGGTGTCCGCGACGCTCTCTACCGGCTCCAGGCGCGCGATCGTGGCGGGGGCAGCGACGGGGAGTTGCGCGGTCTGGCCGCTAAACGTCGTCCCGGCTCCTACGGTCAGGAGATTGGTGCCGAGCTGGTTGATCTCCGCCAAGAGCCCGGCTTGGGAGGAGGCTGAGAGGCCGAGCACGGCCACGATGGCGGCCACGCCGATCGCGATCCCCAGCGCGGAAAGGGCGGCACGTAGCGGCCGGGTACGAACTCCTACGCTGGCGACTTTGGCCAGATCGTCGGCCTTCAGCCGTGCCGGGACCAAATCCAGTTCCGTGTTCATGGCTGCTGCTCCGTTTTACTGTCCGAGACGATCTTGCCGTCGAGCACGCGCACTTGACGTCCCAGGCGGCTGGCCAGCTCACGGTCGTGGGTGATCACCACGATCGTGGCGCCTTCCGCGTTGAGCTGCTGGAACAGATCGAGGATGGCGGCGCCGGCCACACTGTCGATGTTGCCCGTCGGTTCATCGGCGAGGACTATGGCGGGCCGGCCCGCGAGCGCTCGCGCTATCGCCACACGCTGGCGCTCACCGCCCGACATCGTGGCGGGCCGGAAATGAGCACGGTGTTCGAGCCCCACACGGACCAGTGCCTGCTCCGCCCGCAGCCGACGCTCACGGCTGCCGACCCCGGCATAGAGCTGGCCATCGGCGACGTTGTCCAGCGCCGTCTCATGCTCGGCAAGGAAGCACTGCTGGAACACGAAGCCGATGCTCCGCGCACGCAGAGCGGCGAGCTGGCGATCGTCGAGCCTGGCCACATCGATGCCGTTGATACGGACGGTGCCGCCGCTAGGCCGCTCTAGGGTGCCCATCACGTGCAGCAGCGTGCTCTTACCGGAGCCGGAGGGGCCGACGATCGCGGCCAGCTCACCGCGGTTCACCGTGAGGCTCACGCCACGGAGCGCGTGTACTGGCGGGCGCTCGTCGTAAACCTTGGTGACTCCCTCGAGTTCAAGGACGGTGCTCACGTGGTCGGCACCACGATCGCCTGGCCGACTGACAGGTGCTGGCTCATCACCTGGACCAGGCCGTCCGCGTCATCGAACAAGCCAAGCGTGACCGGCACCAGATGATGGATCCCGTGAGCATCCACGGTCTCGACGACGTAGCCTCCGCCGGTCTGCGGCAGCAGCGCCGTGACCGGAACGATCAGTGCGTTATTCACTCCGGACGTGCTGATCTGCACCCGCACCGGCGCATGGTCGAGGCTGCCCGCGTCCTGAGGATGCCGGAGCGTGATGTCCACCGGGATCGTCGGTGATGACGACCCGGATCCGCTCGCGACCGTCCCGACACTCGCCACGACGCCCGAGGTGTCCTGGTAATTCGGCAGCGTGATCAGTACCGGATCCCCGGCCTTGAGACTCGACTGCTCCGTGGCGGCAATATTGACCTGCACCTGGCGGGCGGTCGAGGTGGCGTGAAGAACCGTCGCGCCCGCGTCCGCGTTGGCGCCTAGCGTGGCGTTCACCCGGGTGATCCGCAACGGCGCTGGCAGGAACACCACCTGCCCGAGTGGGAGCGTTCCGGTCCGGTCCACGCCAAGGGCGCCTTGCATGCGGGCGAGCGCTGACGCCGCCGCGGGGCCGAAGTAGTCCGAGGAGGGATTGAATGCTGATCTGGTGGCGTATCCCATCGCCACCAGATCGGAGTTGAGCTCCCGTACATCGGGTCCCGTGTCGCCGACCGACAACGACCGGGATACCGGCGTGGCGCCGTTCATGAGGATCACCGGACTGTTGCTGACCTCATAGAGTGCCTGCCCTTGCTTGATCACCTGTCCGATCTCGGGCAGGGAGGTGATCGTCCCCCGGGCCCGGTTGACCACCGCGTAGGGTGACCCGCCGGGCTGCGCGGCGTAGCCAAGCGAGCCGACTCCGGTTATCTGCGCGGACAAGGAGCCCAGTCTGACGTGTGTTATGCCAACCGGATACGAGTTGTCCACCACTCCGGTCGAGGCACCGCCGCCGAACGGGTTCGCGACCCCGATCGCCACGGCTGCCACCACCACCACCACCACACCGGTGGCGGTCCAGATGAGCAGCCAGCGACGCCGGCGAGGAGGAGCGGGAGCACTGGCCTCCGGCGTGTCAGCGCGGATCTGAGTGGATTGAGGTGTGGGTGTGCTCATCGGCTAGCCTCCCGTACCGAACCCGTTGCCCGGCGGCAGCAGCGCGTGGCATGCGGACATCGCCGACTTGAACTGTGGCGAATTGGGATCGATAGGGTTGGTGCCTCCGTTGAGCTGGAATTTTCCGTTCGGTGACGGGTCGGGGAAGTCAGACTCCCCGTGCTTGCGCATGCATGTGGCGAATTTCTCCGCCTTGTTCAGTTGCGCGGTGGTCGGCGCTTGGTTGCTCAGCGCTCCTGGCGGTGCCAGCGACCTGCACGACTCGTCGGCAGAGGCGAACTGCGACGAGCTGGTCATGCCCGGCGGGAGCTTGAACGTCCCCTGGGCGGTGGGGTCGGGGAAGTTCGTGACGCCGTGGGCGCGCATGCACTGTGCGAACTGCGCGAGCCTGGCTGAGCCGGTGTTCGTGGCCTTGGCCCCGGCCGCGGTGGTCGCCGACGAACCGGCGCTGCTAGGGGAGCTGCTGCATCCCCCGACCGCCACGGCGGCGGCCACGAGAGCCGCGGCCAGCGGCCCCGCGGTTACGGGAAACTTCCTGCCATTCGTTATCATTTCGGTGGATTCCCTTCTTGAGGTCGGCATAGCCGAGGTAGATACGGCCGCGATGCCCTGCCGCCGACGACCGCCAGCGAGGAAGCGTTGCTGTGTGAAGGCACATGGGGACCCTAGAAGGTGGTGCCTTACGGATTTGTGAAGGCGCGTCGTCATAGCCTCGTCAGGTTGTAAGGGCTACAAAGATGAATATGAGGATTCTGGTAGCCGAGGACGATCCCAGGCTGCGATCGGTTCTGGAGCGGGCGCTCAAGGAGAACGGTTACGCCGTTGACGCCGTAGCGGACGGGCAGGAGGCGCTCAGCTACCTGCGCGCCTACGACTACGCGGTCATGGTTCTGGACTGGCGTATGCCCAGAATGTCCGGCATTGAGCTGCTGCGACAGGCACGCGCGCGTCATGTGGCTACACCGGTGCTGATCCTGACCGCCAAGGACACGACCGCCGACCGGGTGACGGGGCTCGACACCGGCGCCGACGATTACCTTGTCAAGCCGTTCCAGCTCGCCGAGCTGCTGGCGCGGATTCGCGCACTGATGCGGCGGCCAGGCGAACCCCAGCCACCCCGCCTGACCTGCGCGGACGTATGGCTGGATCCTGCGAGCCGGCAGGCGGGGCTCACGAGTGGCCCGCTTACCCTGACCTCCACCGAGTTCTCCATCCTCGAGCTTTTGCTCCGCCAGGCCCCGGGCGTGGTCAAGCGGCGCACCATCGCCTTGAGCGTCTGGGACGAGGAGGAGGCCGCCGTCGGATCCAACACGATCGATGTACACATGGCGCGGCTTCGCACCAAGCTCGCGGGCAGCCGGGCACGGGTCGAGACGGTCCGCGGCGTCGGCTACCGGATCGCGGCGTCATGAGCACGGGCCGACGGGCCGCTTTCGGGCACGCCTCCCGGGTGGCGGCCATCACCGCCGCGGTTTTCCTGGTGATCTACATCGCCGTGGCCGGAATTCTGGACCTAGCTCTCTTCGGACGGCTGACCAGCCAGTCCGACCAGCACCTGACCAACGCCCTCAAACTCGTCGGGACACACGCGGCCAATCCAGCCGTAAGGAGCGACGAGCTGAGCAGTCAGCTACAGAATCCCGACGAAGCCCCCGTCTTTCTCTGGGAAGTCGACGCATGGGGCCGGGTCGTTCCCATGGTGGCCGGAGCGCCCGCGCTTCCTGTCCGCCCGTGGCACGCGGCGGGCCCCTCGACCGTCTCGCTCCCTGCCGGCCGGTTCCGGATCGAGGCCGCGCGAGAACCCTACGGCTGGCTGGTAGCTGGCCAGAGTCTAGCGGGACCAGATCACGTCCGTACGGTTCTCCTGGTGGCCGAGGCGGCGGCGGCCCCGCTCTTCTTGCTGGCCGTGTATTTCAGCTCGCTTACCATCGGGATCAAGGCCACGGCGCCGGTGGAGCGGATCCGGCGCCGCCAGCTCGAGTTCACCGCTGATGCCTCCCATGAGCTGCGCACGCCGGTCAGCGTGATCGAAGCCGAGGCCGAACTTGCTCTCAGCACTCCACGATCCGTCGCCGGTTATCAGGAATCTCTGCACAAGGTAATCGAGGAAAGCAGGAGGCTGCGCCACATCATCGAAGACATGCTGTGGCTAGCCCGGTTCGACTCCCAGCCGCCTCCTCCGGGTGAGGAGCCCGTCGACCTGGCGCTCATAGCGGACCAGTGCGCTGATCGTTTCCGCGCGGTAGCCGACACGCGCGGTGTGCGGCTGGTCATGCGGCACGACGTCGCCGTTCCTGCATTGGTGAAGGCCCCGCCGGAGTGGATCGCCCGCCTCCTGGGAGTCCTCATAGACAACGCATGCCGGTATTCGCCACCCGGCGGAACGGTTACGGTGCGGACAGCGGTGACGGGTCCGCGTGTCCGCGTCGCAGTCGAGGACGACGGTCCCGGCATCCCAGAGCATGAACGCGAGCGCCTCTTCGACCGTTTCCACCGGGCCGCCAGCGAGCCCGGCGGATCGGGATTGGGCCTTGCCATCGCGGACGCAGTGGTCCGCTCCACGGGGGGGATCTGGCACATCACGAATCATCCAGACGGCGGGGCGCGCATGCAGGTCTCCTGGCATAGCTGGACTCAGGAAAATACGGTCCCGCAGCGCGAAGCCCGCTCGGACGTGAAGGCCTGAGGGCCGGCAGCAGGACGGCCGATGGCCAATCGGGGGTGCCGGAGGCGCTGGCCGGGTAGCATCGGGGCATGCGGCTCGCTGTGCTCGACGTCGGCTCCAATACGGTGCACCTGGTGGTGGTGGACGGGCGGCCTGACGGTACCTTCACGCAGGTCGGGCGGGAGCGGGAGACGCTGCGGCTGGCGGAGTCGGCGTTTCCTGCGATGCTGCTGCCGGACGAGGCGGTGGAGCGGCTGACCGCCACCGTGCTGCGCATGCGCAAGTCCGCCGACGACCTGCATGCCGACGCGCTGGTCGGGTTTGCCACCTCGGCGATCCGGGAGGCGCGCAACGGCGCCGAGGCGCTCGGGGAGGTGCGCGAGGCGACCGGGGTGCCGATCGCGGTGCTCGCCGGGGCCGAGGAGGCGCGCCTCACCTACCTGGCGGCGCGGCGCTGGACCGCCTTCTCCGGCCGGCGGCTGCTGGTGATCGACATCGGCGGCGGCAGCCTGGAGGTCGCTGGGGGAGAGGGCGAGCGGCCGGAGCTGGTCGAGAGCCTGCCGCTCGGCGCCACCCGGCTGTCGCGGCGGTTCGTGCGCTCCGACCCGGCCCGCCCCGACGACCTGGTGGCGCTGCGGACCCACGCCCTCGCGCTGCTCGGCCCGCTGGCCGACCAGGTGCGCGAGCAGCCCTGGGACGTCGTCTGCGCCACCTCAAAGACCTTCCGCAATCTCGGCACGATCGCCAGAGCACTGCCCGAGGCACCCACCCACCCGCACGAGTTCGGCTTCGCCGGCATCGACGGCCAGACCGCGCCGACCCTCTCCCGCGAGGCCCTCAACGTGGTCGCTGGCTACCTTGCGGGCACCTCCAACCGGGAGCGCCGCAGCCTCGCCGGCATGGACGAGCTGCGTGCCGGCAACCTGGTCGCCGGGTCGCAGGTCGCCGCCCTGATCATGCAGGCCTTCGGGCTGCGCGACCTGGTGCTGGCGCCGTGGGCGCTGCGCGAGGGCGTGATCCTCGACTACCTGGCCCGCCACAACGGCGGCCGGGCCGGGCCGGTCGACGACCCGCGGCGCCGTTCGGCGCTGGACTTCGCCCGCCGGCACGCCTGGGACGAGCCGCACGCCCGCCAGGTGACCACGCTGGCCCTGTCGCTGTTCGACCAGACCGAGGCGCTGCACCAGCTCGGCCCGGCCGAGCGGGAGTTGCTGGAGATGGCCGGGCTGCTCCACGACGTCGGCTACGCGGTGGCCCAGTCCGCCCACCACAAGCACTCCCTGTACCTGATCCGCAACGCCGACCTGGACGGTTTCACCCCCGACGAGCAGGCGATCGTCGCCAACGTGGCCCGCTACCACCGCAAGGCGCTGCCCTCCGAGCGCCACCCCGACTACCAGGCATTGAGCGAGGGCGAGCGCGTGCTGGTCCGTCGGCTCGCAGCGCTGCTGCGCCTGGCCGACGGCCTCGACGCCGACCACTTCCAGGTCATCCAGCAGGTCAAGGTCACCCTCGACGACGGCGTAGCACGCCTGGAGCTGCGCGCCCGCGACCTCCCCGACCTGGACGTCTGGGCGGCCGAGCGCAATTCCGACCTGTTCGAGCAGGAATTCGGGCGGACGCTGGAGCTGGCCGCGACCGAAGTCGTCTAGAAGCACGCCACCAGGCCCGCCTGGTCGCACCGCTTGGGTACCATCGGCGGTGATGCCTGCTCCAGCTCCAGGATCGCCTCCAGGACCACGGCCGCCGGTCACGCCCCGGTACCGCTACCGCGACGGGGTCCGCGTGGCCGTCCCGCTCGGGATCGCCGCGTTCGCCTTCGGCGTGTCGTTCGGGGTGCTGGCGCGCTCGGCTGGGATGAGCGGGCTGGCGGCGGTAGTGATGTCGGCGACCACCTTCGGGGGTTCGGCCCAGTTTGGGGCTGCCTCGATCCTGCTGGCCGGCGGCGGGGTCATTGCCGCGGTTGCCGCGGCGGTGCTGCTGAACCTGCGCTACGGGCCGATCGGCCTGTCCGCCGCGCCGTCCCTGCCAGCCTGGTGGCCGCGCTGGCGCCGGCTGCTCGGCGCGCAGATGGTGACCGACGAGTCGTGGGCGGTCGCCCAGCCGGGCGGCGGGCCGGTCGACGGCCACCTGCTGCGCGGCGCCGGCGTGCTGCTTTGGGTCGGCTGGGTCGGCGGCACCGCGCTCGGCGCGGTCGCTGGCAGGCTGGTGGCCGATCCCGGCCGTTTCGGCCTGGACGCCGCCTTTCCCGCCCTGTTTCTGGCGCTGCTGGTGGGGCAGGTGCGTTCCCGCTCGCGGCTGCTGGCGGCACTCACCGGCGGCGCCATCGCCCTCGCCCTCATCCCGCTGACCAGCCCCGGCGTGCCGATCCTCGCCGCCAGCCTCGCCTGTCTGGTCGGGCTGCGGGGCACTGGCCAGGAACAGGAAAGGGGCCAGGACCTGGAGCGGTCGGGTTGAGCGCCGGCTGGGTGGTGGTGGTCGCGGTGGGGCTTGCGACCATCGCCATCAGGGCGGCCGGGCCGTTGTTGCTGGGCGGGAGGCCGCTGCCGCCGCGCCTGCGGGGCGCCCTCGACCATCTGGCGCCCGCGCTGCTCGCCGCCCTGATCGTCACCGAGGCGCTCGGCGGCAAGCACCGCATCGCCGTCGACCCGCGCCTGCTCGCTGGGCTCGGCGTGGCCGCCGTCGCGGTTGCGCTGCGCGCGCCGATCCTTGCGGTGATCGTCGCCGCAGCAGCCGCGACCGGGCTGGCCCGAGCCTTTCTGTGACGCTGACGACCCTTTTGCCCTTCGGCGAGCAGGGCGCCTTGCCGAGGAATGCAATACTGCGAGTACGGAGCCAACGGAGGTTCTCCCTGGGAGGTGGGGGGTGCTCAGGGCAACGCTGCTGAAGGCCGCGGGGTCGGCGACCCTGCGGCGGCAGATGACCAGCAACCCGGTCGCCCGCCGGGTGGCGCGGCGCTTTGTCGCCGGTGACACGCTGGACGACGCCGAGCAGGTGATCAGGGCGCTGAACGCGGACGGGATCGCGGTCGCACTCGACTATTTGGGCGAGAACACCGAGTCGGAGAGGCAGGCGCGTGCCGCGACCGCCGGCTACCTCGCCGCCCTCGACCGGATCCAGGAGCAAGGCCTCGATGCCAACATCTCGGTCAAACTGACCGCGCTCGGCCTCGACATCGCCGAGCAGCTCGCCGCCGAGGAGGCCGCCAAGGTCGCGGCGCGCGGCAAGGAGATCGGCGCCATGGTCGGCGTCGACATGGAGGCGCACCCCTACGTCGAGCGGACCGTGGACCTGGTCGGGCGGCTTCAGGACTCCTACGACGACGTTGGCGTCTGCCTGCAGGCCTACCTGTATCGCAGCGGCGAGGACTTGGCGCGGCTGAACCGCGCCGGGGTGCCGGTCCGCCTGGTCAAGGGCGCCTACCAGGAGCCTCCCGAGGTCGCCTGGCCGGAGAAAGCTCAGGTGGACGACGCCTACGCCCGGCTGCTGGAGGCGCTGCTCGCCGCCAACCCCTACCCGATGGTCGCCACCCACGATCCCAGGCTGGTCCGCCTCACCAAGACGCTGGCCGCCAAGCTCGGCCGCGACCGCTCAAGCTTCGAGTTCCAGATGCTCTACGGCGTCCGCCGCGACCTGCAGCAGCAGGTGGTGGCCGAGGGCTACCGCCTGCGCGTCTATGTGCCGTACGGCGACCAGTGGTACCCGTACTTCATGCGCCGCCTCGCCGAGCGGCCCGCCAACCTGTACTTCTTCCTCTCCAATCTGGTCAAGCGGTGATCCAAGCCGCGTAACCGCAGGCTCGCCACTATGCTGGCCGTGTGGATCGGTCAGCAGGGCACACCTATAGGAACAGGATCGTCGCGCGCGCCGCCGCGCTCCCGGTGGCGCTCGCCGTGGCGCTGGGGCTGGTGCTGGCCGGATGCAGCTCCGGGCCTGACAAGCGCTTCGCCTCCGCGATGGTGCAGCCCGCGACCGTGGTCGAGCGGGTCAGCGCACCCGGCGCCGTGCAGGCAGCGGCCGTCGCCGACCTGACCGCACCCGCCGCCGCCAAGCTCACGGCCCTGCGGGTCACTGATGGCGCCACGGTGCGGCGTGGCCAGGTGCTGGCGCAGCTCTCCTCCGCGCAGATCGACGCCTCGATCCGCCAGGCGCAAGCGGCCGTCGGCTCCGCGTCGTCGCTGGGCGGGATCATCCCGAGCCTGCCGACCGGCGCTGCGCTGGCCACCCTCGACCAGGTCCAGCAGCAGGTCTCCAGCAGCAGCGGCGCAGTGCTCGACGCCCTGCGCGCGACCCTGCCGCTGCTGCCGAAGCGGCAGCGGGCGCAACTCCAGGTCCGCATCGACCAAGCCGCCCAGCGGGTCGCCAGCGCTCAGGCGGCTGCCGGCGCGGCGGCGCGGCAGGCTGCCAGCGCGGTCAACCAGGAAACCAATGCCCTGCGCAACTCGATCGGCGCCGCCACCGCGGCGCAGCGGAGCCAGGCGCAGCTCGCCCTCGATCTGGCCAGGCAGCAGAAGCAGGCGCTCACCCTGCGGGCGCCGCTGTCCGGAACCGTGCAGCTCGGCCGCTCCGCCAGCAGTACCGCCGCCAGCAGCGCCGCGGGCCTGTCGAGCATCACTTCCCTGCCGGAGAGTGCGCAGCAGGCCCTCCAGGGTCTCGCCGGCGGCAGCGGCAGCGGCAGCGGGTCGAGCGGGCCGCCATTGCGGACCGGCGCGCAGGTCGGCGCCGGGCAGACCGTGGCGACCGTCTATGAGGTCAGCACCCTGATGGTCGCCGCCCAGGTCGACGAGACCGACATACCGCTGGTCAAGACCGGCCAGACGGCCGACGTCGAGCTGGACGCCTTCCCTGGCGCGAGCTTCAGCGCCAAAGTCCGGCGCATCTCGGTCGCGCCGGCGCAGGGCCAGTCGGCCGCAGGCGGGGCGGCCTACGAGGTCGATCTCGCCATCGGCGGCGTCGAGCAGCCCGGCACCGGCACCGGCGGCGGCGGAGGCAATCCCGTTCCCCGGGTGGGCATGACCGCCACCGCCGAGATCCACGTGCGGCGAGCGGTGCAGGCGCCGGCGGTGCCCACCTCCGCCATGATCGAGCAAGGCCGTGGCCAGGCGATCTACGTGATCGAGGGCAGCCGCGTGCACCTTCGCACCGTCACCGTCGCCGCCGAGGGAGAGGACCAGGTGGCCGTCGCCAGCGGCGTGCGCAACGGCGAGCGGGTGGTGTCGCGCGGCGCCGAACGGCTCCACGACGGCCAGACCTGGCACGGAAGCTGACGGCAGTCATGGCACTGGCGAAGCCGAGGGCAAGATCGCGCGCCGCCGCACCGGTGGAAGGAGATCACGCGGTGGTGGAGGCCAGGGGCGTGACCAAGGTCTACCGCCTCGATGGCGTCGAGGTCCGCGCCCTCGACGGGATCGACCTGACCGTGGCCGGAGGCGACTCGCTGGCGATCATGGGACCGAGCGGGTCCGGCAAGTCGACTCTGCTCGGCCTGCTCGGCGGCCTGGACCGGCCGACCAGCGGCACGCTGGCCTTCGGCGGCCGCGACGTGGCCGCCCTCTCCGACGACGAACTGGCGAGGCTGCGCAACGAGGTGGTCGGGTTCGTGTTCCAGAGCTTCCAGCTGCTGCCGCGCACCTCGGCCCTTGGCAACGTCGGCCTCCCGCTGGTCTATCGGGGGGTCGGCCGTGCCGAGCGCCGCCGCCTCGCCACCGAGGCCCTGGAGGCGGTCGGCCTCGGCCACCGCCTGCAGCACCGCCCGTCGCAGCTGTCCGGCGGCGAGCAGCAGCGGGTCGCGATCGCCAGGGGGCTGGTGACCGAGCCGGCGATGCTGCTGGCCGACGAGCCCACCGGCAACCTCGACTCGGCCTCCGGCGAGGAGCTGCTCGACCTGCTCGGCCGCCTCCACACCGAGCGGGGCGTGGCGGTAGTGGTAGTGACCCACGACGCGGCGGTGGCGGCCCGCTTCGAACGCATCGTGATGATGCGCGACGGCCTCGTGGTAGAGGACGGCTAGAGGGATGCGGCTGGCTGAGGCGTTGCGGCTCGCGTGGGAGTCGTTGCGGGCCAACAAGCTCCGCTCCGGGCTCACCATGCTGGGGGTGGTCATCGGCGTCACCAGCGTGGTGCTGCTGGTGGCCATCGGCAGCGGCGCCCGCAACGAGGTGACCTCGGGGGTCGAGTCGCTCGGTTCCAACATCCTGTTCGTGGCGCCTGGCAACTTCTCGTTCGGGTCGGCCCCGGCGGTGTCACGCCTGAGCCTGGAGGACGTCCGCCGCGTCGGCGACGCGATCGGCGACCCGCGCCGGGTGGCGGTGACGATCGCCTCGGGTGAGCTTGCCCGGGTCGGCGCCAGGCGCACCACCGTCAACCTCAACGGCACCAACGAGGCGATCCCGTCGGTGTTCGACCGCACGGTCGCCCGTGGCAGCTTCTTCTCTGCCGCCGACGTGGAGGGCCGCCGCCGCGTCACCGTGCTCGGTGCCGACCCGGCCGAGGCGCTGTTCCCCGACCGCGACCCGCTCGGGCGCGAGGTCACCATCGGCGGGCTGCGGTTCCGCGTCATCGGCGTGCTCAGCCGGGTCGGCACCGCGCTTGGCGTCAACCGCAACGCCGAGGCGTTCGTCCCGGTCACGGTCGCCCAGCGGATGCTCGGCGTGAGCCGGGTCGACGCCATCGCGGTGAAGGCCCCGACCACCGGCGACATCGCTCCGGAGCAGCGCCTCATCAGGGACGTGGTGTCGCGGGCGCACCCGGAGCAGGACTACCAGGTGCTGACCCAGGAGGACATCCTCGGCGTGGTGGGCCGCATCCTCAGCGTCCTCACCCTGGTGCTCGCCTCGATCGCCGGCATCTCGCTGCTGGTCGGCGGGGTCGGGGTGATGAACATCATGCTGGTGAGCGTGTCCGAGCGGACCCGCGAGGTGGGCCTGCGCAAGGCCGTCGGCGCCCGCACCCGCGACGTGCTGCGCCAGTTCCTGCTGGAGGCGGTCGCACTCACCGTCAGCGGCGGCGTGATCGGCATCGTGCTGGGCATCGTGGGAGCGTTGCTGGTGGCCCGGCTGTCACCGGTGCCGGCGGCGATCACCGGCTGGTCGGTGGCGCTCGCCTTCGGCGTCAGCGTCGCCGTGGGGATCTTCTTCGGCGTCTATCCGGCCCGGAAGGCCGCCCGCATGCAGCCGGTCGCCGCCCTCCGCTACGAGTAGGGCCGCCTCCCTGCTGGGCTTCCGGGACTGGCAGGGTGCGGCGGGATAGGCTGGCCCGGATCGTTGACGGAGCGTCTCAGGTCTTAGGAGCAGGAGGTGCGGGCGAATGCCGGTGATGACAAAGGAGCAGTGGCGGGCGTTTCTGACAGAGCGGCCTCGCACTGGGAAGCTCGCGACCGTGCGTGCCGACGGAAGTCCCCATGTGGTGCCGGTCTGGTATGACCTGGACGGAGACGAGATCGTCTTCCAGACCTCCGAGCACACTGTGAAGGGCAGAGGCATGCGCCGCGATCCCCGGGTCTGCATGTGTGTCGACGACGAGACCCCGCCCTTCGCTTTCGTCATGGTTGAGGGCACTGCCCGCTTCTCCAGTGAGCCGGGTGAGCTGCTCTACTGGGCCACCCGGCTCGGCGGGCGCTACATGGGCGCCGACCGTGCCGAAGAGTATGGCCGCCGCAACGGGATCCCCGGCGAGCTGCTGGTGCGGGTCACCCCGACCAGGGTCGTCGCGGAGGACAAGCTATCGGACTGAGGCGCCCCGGCCTCAGCGAGGCCAGGGGTCGCCGCCGTCGTCAGGGGGTTGCTGACTGAGGAAGCGCTCCAGCTCGGCGGCGATCTCGTCGCCGGAGGGGATGCGCTGGTCGGCGCCTTCCGCGACGAGGCTGCGGATCTGGTCGATGAACTCGGCGATCTGGGGCCGCTCGCGGATGGCCGCCTCGACTTGCTCCAGGTGGTCCTTGGCGGCGGCCTCCAGCTCGATGGTGTCGATCTCGACTCCGGCCAGGCGTGCGACCGTGCGCACCAGCGCCAGCGCAGCCGGCGGGTGGGTGCCGCCCGCCAGGTACGGGGGGACGCGGGCCCACAGCCCGGTGGCGGGGATGCCGGCCAGGTGTAAGCGGTCCTCGAGCACGGTCTGGATCCCGGCGGACAGCTCCACGATCGCGGAGACGGTCTCGAGCCGGGCAGCCAGGTCGGAGTCCTTGGAGGTGCCCACCACCGCGACCGGATCGGTGTGCAGCGCCGGCGCCGGGAACGCGCCGAGCCCGAACACCTCCTCGATATCGAGCAGCTCGCACACCTCGACCACCTGCTCCACGAAGGCGTGCCAGCGGAAGTCCGGCTCCGGGCCGGTGAGCAGCACGGCGTCGCGACCTCCCTCCAAGGTGGTCGCGAGCGACAGCTCGATCCGCGACCAGCTCACCGCCTCGATGGTGCCGCTGGCGAGCTGCACCACCGGGCGGCGGGCGCGATAGTCGATCAGCTCGTCGGAGTCGAACTCGCCGAGCGGCCGCGCGTCCCAGCGCGCGCGCAGGAACGAGATGGCCGCCTCGCCGGCCAGGCCCGCATCGGTCCACCCGGAGAGGTGCACCACCAGGAACGGTCGCTCCAATGCGGGCTGCTCGTTGAGCTTGAGGAGTGTCATACGGGCAGGCCCGGTCCCGGGTATCCGCAAGGCCGGCACCTTGCCAGGTTGGGCTACTTTGGTCAGGTGACTCTCGCCTCCTCCTCCGGTCCTGGCGCTGGCACTGGCCGCGTCTCGCCGTTCCGGCCGTTGCGGCACCGGGCCTATGCGACCATCTGGAGCGGCGGCTTCGTCTCCAACATCGGCACCTGGATGGAGACAGTCGCGGTCGGGGTCTACGTCACCCAGACGACCGGCAAGGCCGCCTGGACTGGCACCGTCGCGGCGCTGACCTACGCGCCCTCGGTGCTGCTCGGCCCTATCGGCGGTGCGCTCGCCGACCACTTCGACCGGCGCCGCTACCTGGCCACGATCGCGTTGCTGCAGACGGCGCTCGCCGCGCTGCTCGCGGTGCTGGCAGGCAGCCACCACCTGAGCCTGACCGCGGTCGCCCTGATCGTGCTGGCGGAGGGCGTGGCGTTCGCCCTCGCCATGCCGGCGATGTCCGCCATGACCCCGGACCTGGTGCCGCGGGAGGACCTGCTCGGCGCGATGAGCCTCGGCGCGGCCCAGTACAACCTCGGGCGGGTGGTCGGACCGGCGTTCGCCGGGCTGGTGATCATCGCCTGGAGCCTGGCGGCGGCGTTCTGGATCAACGCCCTCAGCTTCGGCGCGGTGCTGGTGGCGCTCGCCCTGGTCCGGGTCCCGCCGCTGGCGCGGACCGACGGGGGCATGCGGCGGGTCTGGCGCACCATCGCCGAGGGGGTCGCCGAGGCGCGCCGCGACGCCGGCATTCGCACCGCGTTGTTGCTGCTGCTCGCCACGACGTTTCTGGTGTCGCCGTTCATCGGGCTGGTCCCGGCGGTCGCCATCAAGGTCTTCCACCGTGGCGCGGCCGGGACCTCGGCGCTGGTCACCGCCCAGGGCATCGGCGCGGTCGCCGCGGCGCTGGCCGCCGCCCCCCTAGCTGCCAGGATCGGTCGGAGCCGCCTGCTGGCTGGGGCGCTGCTACTGGTCGGGCCGCTCGCCGCCACCTACGGGCTGGCGCCACGGTTCCCGTTGGCGGTCGCCGGGATCTTGCTGCTCGGCTGCTGCTACCTGGCGGTGCTCTCGGGCACCAGCACGGTCTGCCAGCTGCGTGCCCCGCGCGCGCTGCGCGCTCGCGTCGCCAGCCTGTTCATGCTCTGCGTCGGCGGCGGCCACGCCTTGGGTCTGGTGGTGCAGGGCTGGCTCGCCGATCGCGTCGGCCTCCCTGCGGTGACCGCGGTGGCCGGCCTGATGCTGCTCGCGGTGGTCGCCACCACCCGCCTGCTCCGCCCCGACCTGTTCGCCGCCATGGGCGCGATCCCGGAACCAGAGCCGGACGTGGTGGCGGTCCCGGGCGGCGCCACTAGCGGAAGTCCATCCGGGTTAGGCGCCGGACCGCCAGTGCCAGGGCCGCCACGGTGACGACCAGGGCGAGGATGGTGGCGCTCACCGGGCCGAGGCGGGCGCCCAGGGTGGGGCCGCCGCTGCCTCGGAGGATCGCGTCCAGCACGCCCTGGGCATAGCCGCGCACCGACAGCGACGACGCGGCCGGCGCCGCGCCCACCACCGCGCCTTCCCAGACGACGGCGTAGACGAGCCCGATCAGCAGCGCCCGCGAGGCCCACAAGGACAGCGCCAGGCCGAGGGCGCAGTAGGCGGCCGCGCCCAGCACGGTCGCCAGCAGCATGCCCTCCAGCAGCGCATGCAGGCCGAGGCCGCGCGCGGCAAGCAGCTGGGCGGCGAACACGGCTGGCAGTACCACCGCCAGGGTCGCGCCCAGCGCGGCCAGGTATTCGACCGCCAGGATCGAGGCGCGCGGCAGTGGCTTGAGGATCAGGTTGGTGATGGTCCCGTCGCGCAGCTCGGTGCCGAGCGCGGCGGTGGCGAACACCAGGCTTACCACCGGCAGCAGGATCGGCAGCACCAGGTCGCTGAACAACCCCAGCATGAAGTCGGCCGGGTCCTGCGACGACCCACCCGCAACCAGCGCCGGCAGCAGCAGCGACACCGCCACCAGCAGCAGCACCACCGCCACCCGCCGGAAGCGCCCGCCGAGCAGCTCCCCGAAGCTGAAGCGGAAGAGGGCCAATGTCCGGGTCATATCAGCGTCGCCTCACGAGGTAGCGGAAGACCTGCTCCAGGGACTCGTCGGTGGTGCGGACCTCGCGCAGGCTGACGTGCTGGTCCCGGGCGAGGCGGGGGAGTGCGGTGGCGAATGCGGCCACCGAGCGGGTCCGGGCCTGCAGCGCCTCACCGTCCACCTCGACCGCGACCGTGGTCGGCAGGGCGATCAGGCCGGGCGCGAGCAGCCGCGGGTCGTCAGCCCGCACCATCACCGTGCGCGGCTGGTCCTCCATCAGGTCGCGGATCGCGTGGTAGTCGCCCTCGGCCGCGAGGCGCCCGCCGACCAGCACCAGCACCTGTGAGGCGAGCCGTTCCACCTCGGCGAGGATATGGCTGGACACCAGCACGGTGACCCCGGCGCCGCCGAGCATGCGGACCAGGTCCATGAAGTGCGCGCGCTGGCCCGGGTCCATGCCGGTCATGGGCTCGTCAAGCACCAGCAGGGAGGGCTGGTGCACGATCGCACCCGCGACCTTGGTGCGCTGGCGCTCACCTTTGGAGAGACCCTTGAGGCGCCGCTCGGCCAGGGCCTCGAGGCCGACCTCGCCGATGGCGCGTTCGGCGGCGGCCCCGGGTCGCTCCACGCCCTGCAGGTCGGCGTGCAGGCGCACGTAGGAGCGCACCGTCAGGCGCGGGTAGAGGCGGTCGCCGTCCGGGACCACCCCGATCGACCGGTACAGCGCCGGGTCGCCCGCGAGTGTCCTGCCGAACAGCCGCACCTCTCCCTGTGAGGGGTGCAGCAATCCGCAGAGCGCCTTCAGGGTGGTGGTCTTGCCGGCGCCGTTCGGCCCGAGCAGCCCGGTCACCCCGGGCCACAGCTCGAAGGAGACGTCGGCGACAGCGACCACGTCCCCGTACCACTTGGAGACGTGCCGCAGTTCGGCCACCGGCTCCGCCCGCTTGGGCAGGGTCGTGCCGGTCATGCCTGCACCCGCATCATGCGCCAGGTGAGCAGGGCGAGCGACCCCGCAATCACCACCAGCATGGCGGCCAGCCAGGTGGTTCCCGCGAAGTTCGTCGCCGAGGGTGCGTCGCTCTGTAAGCCGAACATCCAGACGATGAAGCGTGACTGCTGGTTGATCGGCGACAGCAGCAGCACCCAGCGCCGGCCGTTGAAGCTGGCGGAGAAGAACAGGGCGTTGGTCACCGCCGCCGAGCCCAGGAAGGTGCCGAGCAGCCCGGCGATCGCGCCGCTGCGCCGCTCCGTCAGGCTGGCCGCTGCCAGGCTGACGGAGGTGAAGAAGACCGTCAGCATCGCTCCGGCGGCCAGGATCTTGCCGAGGTCGCCCAGGTTGTGGCGCAGGTAGGTGGCAGCATGCGCGGCGGTGAACACGTTGCCGACGTAGAGCACGAGCAGCGGCAGCACCGCGATCAGGCCGATCACCAGCGCCAGCGCGGCGAGCTTGGCGAGCAGGTAGTCGAGCCGGGTCACCGGGCGGGTCAGGATCAGCGTGAGCGTGTGTGTCTGCCGGTCGGGGCAGAGGATCTCGGGCCCGGCGGTGGCGGCGAACAGCAGCAGTAGCACCGAGACGATGCGCAGGTACTGGCCGTAGCCGATGAACTGGCCGGCGGCCTCGCCAACGACTACCCGGATGCCGACGAAGGCGATGGCCGGGCCGAACGCGAGCGCCAGCAGCCCGAACGGCACCACCTTGGCTTTCCAGCTTCGCCGCAGGCCGAGCGCGCGGCGGATGCTGGCGACCATGATCGCCCGCACGCGCCGGGAGCGGCCTTCGCGCGGTCCGTCGTAGTGCCGGTAGCCCCGGTCGTAGATGGTCCCCGTGGGGGTCTGGAGGCCTTCGTTCACGCTCACCGGCGCACCCCCTCTGGCGCGGCCAGCTCTGCTTTTTCGGGGACCGGGGCGGATGCCTTGCCGTCGGCGGTGGCGTGGGCCTGCAGGCGCAGGAAGGTCTCCTCCAGGCTGGGCGCCCGTGGGATGAGGCGCCGCAGCGGCCAGCCGTGCTCGGCGGCGAGGTCGCGGATCACGTCGGCTGAGTCGGGGCCTCCTTGGACCTGGAGGTCGTCAGCGCCGGGGCGGACCTGGAGCCCGGCGCCGGCCAGGGCGGCGCAGACCGCTTCGCCGTTGTCGCCGAGCAGCACCGTGAAGCCCGCCTCGGCGGTGCCTGCCACCGCTGTGATCGAGCCCTGGGTGAGCACGTGGCCGGCATGCACCATCACCACCCGGTCGCAGACCCGTTCGACGTCGCCCAGCAGATGGGTGGAGACCAGCACGTCGACCTGCAGCTCGCTGCGGACCCGGTCGATCAGCTCCAGCATGTCCTCGCGGCCCTGCGGATCCATGCCGTCGGTCGGCTCGTCGAGCAGCAGCAAGCGGGGGTCGTGCACCAGCGCCACCGCGAGCTTGACGCGCTGCTGCATGCCGGTGGAGAAGCCGCCGATGGCCCGGTAGCGCTCCTCATAGAGGCCGACCTGGTAGCAGACCTCGCTGGCACGCTCCCTGGCGGGCTGGGGCGGGAGGCCGCCGAGCTGGGCCATGAACGAGATGAAGTCAGCGGCGGTCACGTCGGGCGGCAGGCATGACCCCTCCGGCAGGTAGCCGACCTGGGCGCGGATCGCCAGCGGGTCGGCGGCGACGTCGTGGCCGAGCACGGTCGCCCGCCCTCCATCCGGCGCGATCAGCCCGAGCATGAGCTTGATCAGCGTGGACTTGCCAGCACCGTTGGAGCCGACCAGCCCGGTGCAGCCAGCCTCGACGGCGATGTCGACGTGATCAAGCGCCTGCACCGCCCCGAAGCGCTTGCTGAGGCCCTCAACCTCCGCGACCGGCATGTCCCACCTCCTTTGGCTGGAGTCTCTGACTCGCGTCCGAACGGCCTGAGCAACGATGCCTGGACCCGGGCAGTGTGGTCAACCACTCAACCCAAGCTGTGGATAACAAATGGAGCGTAGTCTGTGCCCGAGTTCGCTCGAACATCACAGGTCGATGAAGGTGGTGCGAGGAACGGTGCGATGCCTGGCCCGGTGACCGTCGTCTGGGACGAGTCCCTGGCAGCTTACGATCTCGGTCCTGAGCATCCCCTGCGTCCGGCCCGGGTGCAGCTCACCCTGGCGCTGGCGCGCGCTACCGGAGTGCTCGGGGAGGCACGCCTCCAGGGGCCGCAGCCGCTCTCCGGCAACGACCTCGCCAGGGTCCACGACCTCGACTACCTGGTGGCGGTCAAGGCCGCCAGCGGCGACGGGCACGCCATCCCCGAGCGCGGCCTGGGGCCGGGGGACACGCCGTCGTTCCCCGGCATGCATGAGGCATCGGCGCTGGTGTGCGCCGCCACCGTGACTGCCGCCGCCGCGGTGCTCGGCGGCGCGCCGGCGCACGCGTTCTCACCGGCTGGCGGCCTGCACCACGCGATGCCTGGCCATGCCAGCGGCTTCTGCGTCTACAACGACCCGGCGGTGGCGATCGCCTGGCTGCTCGACCAGGGGGTCGGGCGGGTCGCCTACGTCGACATCGACGTCCACCACGGCGACGGGGTCGAGGCGATCTTCGCCGGCGATCCCCGCGTCCTGACCGTCTCGCTGCACGAGTCCGGACGCTACCTGTTCCCCGGGACGGGGGAAGCGCACGAGATCGGCTCGGGCGTGGCCCGCGGCACCATCGCCAACCTGCCGCTGCCGCCGACCACCACCGACGACCTCTACCTCGCCGCCTTCGACGCGCTGGTCCCCGCGCTGGTGCGCGCCTTCGAGCCGCAGGTGCTGGTGACCCAGCTCGGCTGCGACAGCCACTACACCGACCCCCTCGCCCATCTCGCCCTGACCACCCGCGCCTACGCCCAGCTCGCCCGGCGTCTCCACGACCTCGCCCACACGGTCGCGGGCGGCCGCTGGCTCGCCACCGGCGGCGGCGGCTACCAGTGGGCCACGGTTGTGCCCCGTGCCTGGTGTACCTACCTGGCCGAGATGGTCGGGGTCGAGTTGCCCGAACGCATTCCCGACCGCTACCTGACCGAGGTCGCGGAGCAGTTCGGCGTCACCCTCGACGCCGCCATGGTCGACGAGGTGGTCGCGCTGCGCTCCGACCGCCGCGAATGGGTCGACCGGCAGATCGCCCGCTCAATCGAGATCGCCCGCGGCAACCTGTTCCCCCTCTACGGCCTAGGCGCCTGAGCGCCGGCTGGCCTCGCCAGATGCCGCCGGATGCCGTGGGCCGCTCCGCTACCATGGGAGATGGCTTGAACCCGGACCATTGCTGGAGTGCCGCATGCCCGAAATGACCCGAGACGAACTTGGCCGCCATCTGGTGGCCACCAGGATCGCTGGGCAGGTGAGCACCCCGGTCTCGAACGTGCTGCTGAAGGCGGAACGGGTCGCTGCCGGCGATCCGGAGCACTGCTTCGGCCTTTCCGGCATGAGCCGCTACTCGCGTGACGGCGTGCTCGCGGAGGTCACCAACCAGTACGGCTGGACCTATAGCAGCGGCGAGGCTGGCGACAATCCCACCTATATCAACCCGGAACTGCTGCTCGACGAGTTGGACCGCGCTGGTGACCGGCTCGCTGAGGCCGCCCGAAACGGCGAGCACGTGCTGTTCGCCACCGGCCACCCAACTGGTGTGTTCAGCCTCCATCAGCAGGTCTGCCTGGCCATCCGCGGCGCCGGGGCGAAGGTGTCGCGGCCAGCCGACGGCATCGCCTTCCGCCTCGGGGAGCACCGCCGCCAAGTCCGCTACGTGCAGCACGTGGCCGTGCTCACGTCCGGCGCGAACCTGTACCACACCCACGACGCCCGCCCCATGGAGCTGGTGCTCGACCAGGCCGGCGAGGTCGACCTGGTGGTCGGCGACCACGGCTGGGCCGGCGCCGCCGCGCAGCGCGGCATCGACGTGGTGTCCATCGCCGATATCAACGACCCAGCCCTGCCCCTGGCCAAGGCCGAGGGCCGCGCCACGGTGGTGCTGCCCATGGACGACAACGTGCTGCCGGCCGCCTATGACCCGGTGGCTGATTACCTGATCGCGAAGCTTCCATGACCGATAAGCACGCCCGCCTGATCGAGCAGGTGCTCGACGATCCTGGCGCGGTGGTGCTGCTCGGCTCGATGGACTCCGGCAAGACGACCTTTGCCCGCATGCTGCTGGCCGGCGCGGTGGAGCGCGACATCCCCGCCGCCTACCTGGACACCGACGTCGGCCGCACCACCGTCGGGCCGCCCACCTGCATCGGCCTCAAGCACGTGCTGGCGGCCAAGCACCTCGAAGACGACGAGCTCGCCGTCGCCGACGACGTCTACTTCGTCGGCTGGGTGTCGGCCCAGTTCCACCTGCTGCCGCTGGTCGCCGGCACCGCCAAGCTGATGGACGAGGCCCGCCGCGGCGGCGCCGAGCTGATCGTGGTCGACACCTCCAGCCTGATCAGCGGCGTCTACGGCCAGATCCTGAAATACCACAAGCTCGAGGTGGTCCGCCCCGACTACGTGATCGGCTTCGCCCGCGGCGAGGAGCTCGACCCGCTCCTCGGCATCGCCAGGCGCTTCACGCCAGCGCGAGTGGAACGCTACCCGGTCCACGCCGACGTCCGCCCCACCACCGCCGACGAACGCGCCGAGGCACGCCGCGCCCGCTTCGCCGGCTATTTCTCCGGCTCCCTGCACCGCTGGCGGGTCAAGCCGACCGTGTTCCTGCCAAGCCTCCCCCCCGACGCCGACCTCTCCAGCCTCGCCGGCCTCCTGGTCGGCATGGAGGACGGCAAAGGCTCCTGCGTCGGCATCGGCTACCTTGAAATGTCCGAAGACGGCGGCCTCCGCATGATCTCCGCCGTCTCCCAGGGCGCCCGCGCCCTCCGCCTCGGCTCCACCCGCATCACCCCCGACTGGTCCTCCACCACCCGCGTCGACCTCCGCCACCTCTTCGGCACCGAGTAGCTCACGACCGGGGCTGTGGACAACCTGGATGGGGTAGGAGAAGGGCATGTCACAATGCCGGGGCGGTGGAGGTAGCCAAGTGGCAGCCGAGAGGAGTGGGGGACGGCCTAGTGGCTGGGTACGACTGGATCACGTTCTTGTCTGACTATGGGCTGGACGACAACTTCGTGGGGGTGTGCCACGGGGTGCTGGCGCGGATTGCGCCGGGGGCTCGGGTGATTGATCTCGGGCATTCGGTGCAGGCGCAGGATGTGCGGCAGGGGGCGACGGTGCTGGCGCAGTCGATTGCCTATGTGCCGGCGGCGGTGCATCTGGCGGTAGTCGATCCGACGGTAGGGACCAGGCGGGCGTCGCTGGCGGTCGCGGCGGGGGAGCACGTGCTGGTGGGGCCGGACAACGGGTTGCTGGTGTGGGCGGCGGAGGCAGCCGGGGGGATCAGGCAGGTCGTCGAGTTGACCAACCAGAAGTACCACCTGCCGCGAGTGTCGAAGACGTTTCACGGCCGCGACGTGTTCGCGCCGGTGGCGGCGCACGTCGCCAATGGGGTGGACCTGGCGGAGCTTGGCCCGGCATGGGATCCGGAGCGGCTGGTGCGGCTCAAACCGCCGACCTCGGCCGTCGACGACGACCACATCCATGGAGAGGTCCTGCTGATCGACCATTTCGGCAACGTCGCCCTCAACATCACCCGGGAGCAGCTGGAGAGCGTCGGGGTGGTCCTCGGCGACCAGGTCGAGGTGCGCGTCGGGGGGCGGGCGTTCACGCTGCCGTTCCAGGAGACCTTCGGGTCGGTGCCGGTGGGGCGGCTGGTGTTGCATGAGGACTCGTTCCACTCGCTGACCGTTTCGGTCAACCAGGGTCGAGCCTCCGAGCGCCTGGTCGCGCGCAGCGGCGATCCGGTGGTGCTGTCGCGGCCGGGTGCGGAGGTGTGAGCTGATGGCCACGGCCGCCGCCGAGGAGCCGGCTCGCCGCGTCCTGGTCACCGGGGCGGCGCGCTCCACCGGCCGGCGGCTGGTCGCGGCGCTGGCGGCGGAGGAAGGCGTCGCCAGGGTAATCGGCGTGGACATGGACCTCCCCGCCGAGCCGTTCCCCGATGCTGGTCCCGATGCCGGCCGCAAGGGCAAAGACGGGAAAGGGAAGCGCAGGAAGGGGAAGCGCGCGAAGGTCGAGCTCCACGCTGGCGGGCTGCGCAGCCCGGCGCTGATCCAGGCGGTGCGCTCCTCGGGAATCGACACCCTGGTCCACCTCGGCGCCACCGCCGAGCCGCTGGCGGCTGGCGGGCGGGCGATCATGAAGGAGCAGAACGTCCTTGGCACCATGCAGCTGCTCGCCGCCGCCTACCATGCGCCCGAGCTGCGGCGGGTGGTGCTCAAGTCGACCACCGCGGTGTACGGCTCCGCGCCGGACGACCCAGCGCTGTGGGCCGAGGGGATGCATCACGAGACGCCCCGGTCGGGGTTTGGCAAGGACGCCATCGAGGTCGAGGACTACGTGCGTTCGTTCCAGCGGCGCCGGCCCGACGTGACCGTCACCGTGCTGCGGCTCGCCAACCAGGTCGGCCCGACCGTCTCGAACCCCCTCACCCGCTACTTCGAGCTGCCGGCCTGCCCGGTGGTGTTCGGCTTCGACCCGCGGCTGCAGTTCCTGCACGAGGACGACACCCAGCGGGTGCTGCGGCGTGCTGTGCTCGGCCCGGCGGCGGCCGGCACCTTCAACCTGGCCGGCGACGGGGTGGTGCTGCTCAGCCAGGCGGTCCGCATCGCAGGCAGGCCGCCCCTGCCGATCCCCGAGCCGCTGGTCGGGCTCGCGGCGGAGCTGCTGCGGCGCACCGTCGACTTCTCCCCGGAGCAGGTCCGCTTCCTGCAGTTCGGGCGGGTGGCCGACACCAGCAAGGCGCGGGAGCGGCTGGGCTTCATGCCGGAGCGGTCGTCGCTGGCGGCTTTCGAGGACTTCGCCAGCAGGCTGCCGCATCTGGTGACCGAGGAGCGGGTGGCCGAGGCGCAGAAGTCTGCCCTGGATGCCCTGAGCCGGAGCGCCTCGTGGCTGCGGCGCTTCGCCGGCACGGCCGAGGCGGCTGCCCGGACCGTCGGGACCCGCTGGTGAGCCCGGCGGTACCACCGCAAGCGGAGGGCGACGGGTTCGACCCGGTGCTCGCATGGGCGGAGGAAGCGGTCGACTTCCTCGGCCGGCGCCTTACCGGCCAGTATGCGGTGGACGAGTTCGGCTACGACCGCGACCTGGTCGAGCATGTGATCGCGCCGTTGCTGCGGCCGCTGTACCAGCACTGGTGGCGGGTGGAGACACGCGGGCTGGAGCACGTGCCGGCCAGCGGTCCCGCGCTGGTGGTCGGCAACCACGCCGGGACCCTCCCGTTCGACGCGATGATGGTGGCGCTGTCGCTGTTCGACGAGCATCCCGCGCACCGCACCCTGCGGATGCTCGCCGCGGACCTGGCCTTCACCCTGCCGCTGGTGGCGCCGCTGGCTCGCAAGTCGGGCAACACCCTGGCCTGTAGCGAGGACGCCGAGCGGCTGCTGCGCGCCGGCGAGCTGGTCGGCGTCTGGCCCGAGGGCTACAAGGGCCTCGGCAAGCCCTACCGCGAGCGCTACCGGCTGCAGCGCTTCGGGCGCGGCGGGTTCGTCGGGCTGGCGCTGCGCCACCGCGTCCCGATCGTCCCGGTGGCGGTGGTCGGCAGCGAGGAGATCTACCCGATGGTCGGCAACCTGCGCCGCCTCGCCCGCGTGCTCGGCTTCCCCTACCTCCCGGTGACGCCGACGTTCCCGCTGCTCGGCCCGCTCGGCCTGGTGCCGCTGCCGAGCAAGTGGTTGATCGAGTTCTGCCCTCCCGTGGACACCAGCGCGTGGCCGCCTGACGCGGCCGACGACCCGATGGTGGTCTTCGACCTCACCGACCAGGTCCGCGACACCATCCAGCAGACCCTCAACCGCAACCTCGCGGACCGCGACGGCCTGTTCTTCTGAATTCTTCCGCTGAAGCTCGGCTATGCCGGTGTTCCAGCCACGCGGTAGCTTCCCATGGGGGGACTTCGCCGACCTTTGACTGGAAGGGTGTCTGATGAGTCCCTACCATGCCTTGCTCGCTGCTGCCTCGGTCCAGGGCGCCCTGGGGGCGTTCGGGCGGTTCCTTTGGAGTTTGGTCTCCGGCCTGGCTGTCATCACCATCCTGACGGCCGTCGTCGGGCGCCTGCTGGGGATCCGGCTGCGCTGGTGGCGAGCGCTCGCCGCCGGGTTCCTCGGCATCATCGCGGGTTACCTGTTCGACTGGGCGGTCACCGGGCACACCAGGTCGCCGCATTTCTCACCGGCGGTGGTCGTTCTCGCGGCGATACCCGCGACCATGATCATCGCGGTCATGATGGAACTGCTGTCCCGTCCCGGCAGATTCGCCAATGTCCAGTCCCACCTCGTCGAGGCCCGCAAGGTCGCCGTCCCGCACCCCATCAGGGCGCTGCGCGGCCGCCTCGCCCGCACCCGGCGCTACTTCGAGGTCACCCGCATCGCCGCCCAGCACGGCCTGGCTCCCTACCTCGGCTTCGGCGGCCGGGACGCGGAGCTGGCCGGGCGGCGGCGCCTCGGCCGCAACCTGCGGCTGGCGCTGGAGGACGGCGGCGGCATGTTCGTCAAGCTCGGCCAGGCGATGTCCACCCGTGCCGACATGCTGCCGCCCGAGGTGATCACTGAGCTGTCGGGCCTGCAGGACGGCGTCGCGCCGGCGCCGCCTGCCGAGATCGAGGCGTTGCTGGTCGAGGAACTCGGCGCGGCCCCCTCCGAAGTCTTCGCGGAGTTCGACGCGGAGCCGCTGGCGGCCGCGTCGATCGCTCAGGCGCACCGTGCCCGGCTCGTCTCCGGCGAGCAGGTGGTGGTGAAGGTCCAGCGGCCGGGCATCCGCGGGCTGGTCGAGCGCGACCTGGACATCATGCTGCGGCTGGCGCGCACGCTGGAGGCGCGGACCTCCTGGGCGGGGGAGTACCGGGTGGTCCGCCTCGCCCAGGGCTTCGCCAACTCCCTGCAGGAGGAGCTGGACTTCCGCGTCGAAGCGCGCAATATCGCGGCGGTGGCGCAGTCGATCGCCCCGGATGGCAAGGTCGTGCTGCCCGTGGTCCACGCTGGCCTCTCCACCGGCCGCGTGCTGGTGCTCGGCTGGATGGACGGGCCGAGCGTGCGCGACGCCGGCCCGCTGCTCGACCGACTCGGCGCCGATCGCCACGAGCTCGCTCGCGAGCTGCTGCGCTGCCTGCTCGCCCAAATCATGGAGGGCGGTGCCTTCCACGCCGACCCACACCCCGGCAACGTGCTGGTGCTGCCTGACGGCCGGCTCGGGCTGCTCGACTTCGGCTCGGTCGGCCGCCTCGACCCGATCGAGCAGGCAGCCCTGCGCAACATGCTGATAGCGATCGACCGGCGCGACGCCGCCCAGCTCACCGACTCGATCCTGGAGATCGTCCAGATCCGCGACCCGGCCGACGAGGATCTGCTGCAGCACGCCCTCGCCCAGTTTATGGCCCAGCACCTCGGCCCCGGGATGGTCCCGGACGCGGCCATGTTTACGACCCTGTTCCAGCTGCTGATGGACTTCGGGATCGTCTTCCCGCCGGAGCTGGCGGCGGTGTTCCGCGCGCTGATGACCCTGGAGGGCACCCTCAATGTGTTCGCGCCGGGCTTCCGGATCGTCGACGAGGCGAGAGCGCTGGCGTCCGAGTGGATCCAGCAGTCCTTGCGCCCCGACACCCTCCAGCAGGCCGCCAGCAACGAGCTGCTGTCGCTGCTGCCGATCCTGCGCCGCCTGCCACGCCGCCTCGACCGCATCGCGACCGCGGCCGAGCAGGGCACGCTGAGCGCAAGCGTGCGATTGCTCGCCGACCGGCGCGACACCCGCTTCCTCGCCGGGCTGGTCGACCGGGCCGTGCTGGCGTTCCTCGGCGCGGCGCTTGGCGTCATGTCGGTGCTGCTGATCGACAGCAAGGCCGGACCGACGATCACCCCGAGCCTCAGCGCCCTGCAGCTGTTCGGCTACCTCGGCCTGTTCATCAGCGTGGCGCTGATTCTGCGGGTGATCGTCGCCATCGCCCGCGCGGGGATGTAGGGATACCCCGGGTGCGACCCTGCGCCGCGGCGTGGGTGGCCCGGAGGGGGTCCCTATCGCTGCTACGGAGCTGCAGGTCGCGCGATAGGGACCCCCTCCGGGCCTACGGTGGATCCATGCGGCGCAGGCTCGCAGCTCACCCCTAGGAAAGGTTTCGAGTGGGGTCGTCGAGTGTGGGTGGCGGGTGGTGGTTGGGTTTGGATATGTGCTTGCAAATCTCACAGACAGGGTGTGAGAATTGCAAGGGATGGATGCGAGCGTCAGCGGGATACGGACCAGCCGGGCGGAGGCCGCGCGGCGGCTGGAGGAGTTCGCTGCGGGGCAGCACGGGTATGTCACCCGGGCGCAGGCGAATCGGGTGGGGGTGTATGACGAGATGCTGGCGCGGCTGGTTCGGTCGGGGTTTCTGGATCCGGCGGACCATGGGGTGTACCGGTTTCGGGGGGCGCCGGACCTGCCGTGGGCGTCGCTGTGGGTGGCGTGGCTGCGGCTCGACGCGGGGCGGGACGCCTTCGAGCGGGCGGAGCGGCCCACCGAGGTGGCGCGTGGCAGCTCTGCCGCGTGGGTGCATGGCATCGGCGACCTGGTGGCGGAGCCGCACCAGTTCTGGACCGCGCGGCCGCGCCAGGCGCGGCGCAAGGACGTCGCCTTCCGCACCGGCACGCTGCCCCCCACCGACGTCGCCGTGGTGCAGGGCCTGCCGGTCACCACGGCGGCGCGGACCATTGCCGATCTGGTCGCCGACCACTACGACCTGGAGCACGTCGCCGACGCGGTTGCCGACGCCATCGCCGCGCGGCTGCTTGACGAGGCCGAGCTGGCGGCGGCGCTGGGGCGTACCGGTTCGGTCAGGCAGCGCGGCGGTGCCGCCCGGATCGCCCGCCAGCTGATTGCATCAGCGCGACCATGACGACTCCCGACGGTGCAATGGACGAGGTCCCCGCTCCGCGAGCAATCCCGTATGCCACGCCGGAGGCGTTGCGGGCGGCGGTCAGCGACCGCGCCAAGGACGCCGCTGCGGCGCAGCCGCACTACAGCGTGGCCGAGCGGCAGCGCCAGTTCGCCTACGGGCGCCTGCTCGCCCGGGTGTTCAGTGATGAGCCGGAGCGCTGGGTGCTGAAGGGCGGGGCGGCGTTGCTCGCCAGGCTGCCCGATGCCCGCCACTCCCGCGACGTCGACCTGTGGGGTGGCGACGAGGACCTCGACGCTGCCGAGCGGGCGCTGGAGCGGTCGGCCGCGCTCGACCTCGGCGACCACATGAGCTTCCGCGTCGGCGCCTGGCGGCGCGGCGACCTGAACGGCCAGCCGCTCGCCCGCACCATGCTCATCTGCCGCATCGGCCGGCGCGAGTTTGCCCGCTTCGGCGTTGACCTAGTGGTGGGCGGCCTCCCGCCGCTCGAACCCGAACGCGTCGCCCCGCCCCGACCGGTCGACATACCGGGCCTGCCGGAGGTCCCCTGGCGCCTATACCCGATCGCTGCCCAGGTGGCGGACAAGGTCGCCGGCATCCACAAGCGCCACGAGGAGCGTCCCTCCAGCCGTTACCGCGACCTGGTGGACCTCGCCGAGATCGCCCTCACCCAGGAGGTCGCCGCCGCTGACCTGCACCTCGCCCTCCACAGCGAACTGCCACGCCAGCGGGTCCCGGTCCCCGCCGAACTAGCCGTCCCCGACCTTGACCGCTGGGCCGCCGGCTACGCGCAGCAGGCACGCCGCCTTCCGGTCCTGGACGGCATCGGCTTCGAGCAGGCGCTCGCCCTAGTGAAATGGCTGGTCGATCCGGTCCTCGCCGGTCGGCGGAAGGGCACCTGGCTACCTGGTGAGCGCCGCTGGTCGGACACGGACGCGGCTGCTGAGCCGGAGCCGGAGCTGTAACGGGCGCCAACCTCGCGCCTGGCTGAGCGCACCAGCCCTCACGTCGACGGTGGCAACGTCGTGGTAGTGGGGGTGGTCGTCGTGGTGGTCGTCGTCGTCGTAGTCGAGGTGGTGGTTGCCCGCCGCGACGTCGTGGTCGCCCGCCGTGTCGTGGTGGTCGCCGACGAGTTGGTCGTGGTGGCGCCGGACGTGGACGCCGTGGTGCCCCGGGTCGTGCCTGGGATGATGACGCTCGCGGAGGGGCTGGTGCTGCCGGTGCCGAGGGTGGTAATGGTGACGCCGCCGCCTCCTCCCCCCGAGGCGGCGGAGGTGGTCGCGGTCCCCGCTCCCTGGGTGCTGACCGAGGAGGAATTGTTGGCCTTGGTGCCCAGCCGGGAGGCGATTTGGGCGGCGAGGAACGCGACGATCACGATGCCGACCAGGAAGGTGATGATCCAGGGCCCGCGGGCGAGGCGGAACGGGTTGCCAAGACCTCCGCCGCCGGCGCCCGCGCGTGTAGCGACCCCGGCGGCGGCGCCGTTGCGCGGGTCCTTGCGTCCCGAGCGGCCGCCGGAGGCGTCGTTGATGACCAGCCCGCGGAGGTGGTCCACGAACTGCTCGTCCGGCCCGGCGACCCACTCCGGCGCGATCCGCCGCAGCGCGGCGGTAACCGTCAGCATGTCGCGCAGCCCGGGGTCGTTCACGCCGGTGAAGTCGACGGTCCAGTCGGCGATGTGGCGCTGGAACTCCTGCGCCCGCCACTCCTCGCGACCGTCCTGCTGGACCGGGGCGCCGCCGGTCAGCCGCCACATGGTGGCGCAGGCGGCGACCTGCAGCTCCAGGACCACCCGCTCGCTGTATCCGGCGAGGTGGGCGGTATGGGCCAGGGAGTGCCCCAGCAGCAGCCGCAGGATCACCACCTCACGCTGGGCATCGTCGAGCTGCGCGACGGCTTTGGGGAGGTCCACGGTCCCGCCGGCCGGCACCGGGACGCCGACGGCGGCGCTGTTGCCGCGCTGCTGCCCGATGGTGTCTCGCGTCATCGTGATCAGCCACGCACCGAGGTCTCCCTCGCCGCCGATGATCACCGGCAGCCAGGTGATCGCTCCCCTGAAGACCTGCTCGACCAGTTCACTGCTGGTGGCGTGGTCGCCGGTCCAGCCCATCGCATAGCGGTAGACGCCATCGACGTGCTCGTCATAGAGCTGCGCGAAGGCTCCTGCGTCCCGCCCGGCGACAGTGCGCTTCAGCAGCGGCCGCTGGGCGGCGATCTCGGCGACGATGTCGCCATGCCCGCAGGGGCAGTCGGTGTCGCTGGGGTTGAGCGGCGCCGGAGGGAGGTGGGGAGCGGTCACGGAACCACCGGTCCCGGAACCGGCACCGGGGCCGGCGCCACCGGGCTGGGTGTAGCCGCCGGGCTGGGCGGGCTGGCCGAACCCGGCCGGGTAGCCAGAGCCGCCGGGCCCCGGCGTGTGGGGTGGTGTGTGCGGCGTGTGGTTGGTGGTCATCTGGTCAGCACCAACTGGATGCCGGCAGCAACCACGATGACCACCAGCAAGGTGGCCAGCACGAGGGCAGTGCCGATACGCATCGACGCCTCCAAGACGCCTCCAAACCTGTACGACCTACGGCGGACTTCGGCTCACGCGCCACGGAGCGCTCGCACGATGCTACCGCGTCTGCGCATGTCGTCCGGGATCGAGCAATCAGCCTACCTTGCGGGTCAAGGTGCCATCCTGCCCTGACGTACCCGTTTGGCGCCAGCTTCCAGGTGCTGGCGGGCGGTGGCCAGGTTCTCGCGCAGGAACTCGATCAGCGCGGGCCGGTCGTCGGCCCAGGGCCGCACGTCCAGCTCCAAGGTGATGCCGCCGCCGAAGCCGCTCGCCGTCAGCTCTTCGAGGAATTCCGGCACGGGTAGCACACCCTGGTCAAGGGCGGCGTGGGTGTCCCGGCCACGGCCGGCGTTGTTGGAGACGTGGGTGTGCACGACCTGCTCGCCGAGCGTGGCGTAGGCGTCGAGGATGTCCACTCCGGCGACCGCCGCGTGCGACAGGTCCAGGGCCACGAACGGGTACTGGCCGATCTCCTGCGGCTCGATCCCGTTGTGGAATTGCAATCGCCGGCCATTCAGCCACACCGGGAACATGTTCTCCACCGCGATGGTGACGCCGGTCTCCTCGCGCACCCGCTCGATCCGCTCGACCAGCCAGGCAGCGTAGGCGACCTGCCAGCGGTAGGGCGGGTGGATGACCACGGTTGGCACACGGGCGGTCTCGGCATACTCGACGCAGCGCTCGATTTTCCCTTTCGGGTCAGTGCCGTAGACGAACCAAGTGGCGAGCAGGAACGGCCCGTGGATGGCTGGCACCGGCATGCCGTAGCGGCGTGCCACCGCCGCCATGCGCAACGGATCCTGGCTCACGCGGTCCTGCGTGATCATCAGCTCGACACCGTCGAAACCGGCTTCCGCGAGGAGCTCGAACGTCTCCTCCAGCGAGAACATATAGAACGGACCGGTGGAACAAGAGATCGGCGGGGCTTGGGACACGACGGCTCCTCTTGGAGGAGGACTGGAGACTGGGCGGTTACGACTCAGGGGACGGATGGTACCAAGGAACCGCCGCCGAATAAGGCGACCGGCTCGGCGGCGGCACGAACGGCAGGACTAGACTCCCTTGCTGAAACTCTAGAGGAGGTTGCTGCCTTGAGTTGGCTGCTCCCGGCGATCGCGGTGGCCGCGTCAGCCGCTTTCGCCGCTGCGGTTCTGCGCCAGTACCTGGAGCGGCGCAGGCGCTACCAGCTCGCCTGGGGGCTCGCCCTGTGGATGTTCGCCCTCGCGTCGCTCGCGCTCACTCTGGGTGCGGCGGATGGCTGGACGCCGCTCCGGTTCAAGACCTATTACCTGTTCGGCGCGATCCTGAACGTGCCCTGGCTCGGGCTCGGCACGGTGCTGCTCGGCGCCAGGCGGGCGCTGGTCCGCGGCTACCTCGCCGGGCTGGGGCTGTTCAGCCTGGCCAGCCTCGTGCTGATCGCGCTGGCCCGGGTCAGCGCCGATGACCTGGCCGGCAAGCTGGTGCCCGAGGGACGCGACTTCCTGCCGGTCGCGGTGCGCGTCATGGCGGTGCTCGGCAACTCGGTCGGCACCGTGGTGGTGGTCGGCGGCGCGGTCGCCAGCGGCCTTGCCCTGCGGCACCGGCGCGAGCTGCGGTCCCGTTTCGAGGGCAACCTCCTGATCGCGCTCGGCGTCCTGCTTGCCGCCGCCGGCGGCGTCTTCGCCTTCCTGAGCCGCAGCAACCAGCTGGCCACCGGCCTCGCCCTCGGCTCCTGCGTGATGTTCCTCGGCTTCCGGCGCGCCTCAGCCCCGATTTCGTCCCCCGCCCGCCCTCAACCTGATCTCGGGCCAGCGGCCTCGTGAGGGGCCCCCTGACGAAGGTTCCGGTGGTCACCCTCTACACCCGGAGTGGCTGTCATCTTTGTGAGGAGGCGGAGCGGGTGCTGCTTGCCGAGCAGGCCTCCACGCCGCTTGAGCTGGTCACCGTCGACGTGGACAGCGACCCGGAGCTGGTGCGGCGCTATGGGGTGCGCGTGCCGGTGGTGGCCGTGGACGGGGCCGAGCTGTTCGAGTACGAGGTTCCGCTCGACCTGCTTCGCGCTCGTCTGCGCGGACGCTCTTCCGTTTGAGAAGGTTCTCACATGGGCCTAGACTCGGAACGCATGAGATGGGTGTGCTCGGCTTGCGGGTCGAGTATTGGGGGTTAGAGAGAACGTGCGAGATCGCAGCATTCCCGACGCCACCGTCGCGCGCCTGCCCGTGTACCTCCGGTGCCTCGTCGACATGGCGGAGCACGGGACCCACACGGTCTCGTCCGAGCAGCTCGCCGAAGCGGCGGGGGTGAACTCGGCGAAGGTGCGCAAGGACCTCTCGTATCTCGGCTCCTACGGCACCCGGGGCGTCGGCTACGACGTGGAGTACCTGATCTACCAGGTCCGGCGCGAGCTCGGCCTGGAACAGGACTGGCCGGTGGCCATCGTGGGCGTCGGCAACCTCGGCCACGCGCTGGCCAACTACAAGGGGTTCAGTGAGCGCGGCTTCCGCATCGTCGCGCTGCTCGACACCGACGAGGCCAAGGTCGGCGAGCGCATCGGGGACCTGGTGGTGGAGCACCTCGACGACCTGGACCGCATCGTCAAGGACGAGCAGGTCGCCATCGGCATGATCGCCACCCCGGCCCCTGCCGCGCAGGAGGTCTGCGACCGCCTGGTCGCCGCCGGGGTCGGCTCGATCCTCAACTTCGCCCCCGCCCACGTGCAGGTGCCCGAGGGCGTCTCGCTGCGCAAAGTGGACCTCTCGACCGAGCTGCAGATCCTGTCCTTCCACGAGCAACGCCGGGCGGCGGTGGACCTGGTCCGCCAGGCGGTGGCCCGGCACCGTGGCAGCACTGCCCGCGTGCGCAGGGCGGAGGCGCAGGGACCGCGAGGCTGACCCATGCCTATCTTCGCGGTCGGGTCGAACCACCGTAGCGCCCCGATGGTGCTGCTTGAGCGCCTGGCGATCGACCCGGAGCGCCGGCCCAAGGCGCTCGCCCAGCTGCTCGACCAGGAGCAGGTCCGAGAGGCCGTGGTCCTGTCGACCTGCAACCGGGTCGAGGTCTACACGGTGGTCAGCCGCTTCCACGAGGGCGGCAGCGACGTGCGCCGCTTCCTGTCCCTGTTCCATGGCCTGGACGGCCGCGAGTTCGCCGACCATCTCTACACCTATTACGAGGAGGGGGCGGTACGGCACCTGTTCGCGGTCGCCTCCGGGATCGACTCGATGGTGGTCGGCGAGGCGCAGATCCTCGGCCAGGTGCGCGAGGCGTTCCAGGCCGCCCGTGCCGAGCGCACCGCCGGGCCCGTGCTGACCACGCTGTTCAGCCATGCCATCAAGGTGGGCCGCCGGGCCCGGGCCGAGACCGCGATCGGTGGCGGCCTGGCGTCGACTCTCTCGGTCGGCCTGCGGGTGGTCGGCGAGCACCTCGGTGGCCTCGCCGGGCGGCGGGTGCTGATTGTCGGCGCCGGCAGGATGGCCAGGCTCGCCGGGACCTCCCTGCGGCAGGCCGGGGTGGGGGAGCTGGCGATCGCCAACCGGACCCCTGCCCGCGCCGCAGAGCTCGCCCGCACCCTCGGCGGGCGCTCGCTGCCGCTCGACCAGATCGAGGACGAGCTGGTCACCGCCGACCTGCTGGTCGCGTCCACCGCCGCGGTGGAGCCGACCGTCGGCGCTGCCCCGGTGGCGCGGGCGCTGGCCCGCCGCCCGCACGGGCGGCCCCTGGTGGTGCTGGACCTGGGGGTGCCCAGGGACGTCGATCCCGAGGTGCGTGCCTTCCCCGGCGTGGTGCTGGCCGACCTCGACGCGCTCCGCGCGGTGCTGGAGACCGACGACGAGGCGCAGCGGCAGGAGGTGGAGCAGGTCCGCGCGCTGATCGCCACCGAGACCACCGCGTTCATGAGCGGGCAGCGCGAGGCCCGCCTCGCCCCCACCATCCGCGCGTTGCGTGCCCGTGCCGAGCAGACCCGCCTGCAGGAGCTGGCCAAGGCCGCCAGCCGCCTCGGCGGCCTCGACGAACGCCAGCGCGCGGCGGTCGAGGCGGTCACCCGCGGTCTCGTCAATAAGCTGCTCCACCAGCCGATGGTGCGCGGCAAGTCGCTCGCCGCCGGGCCTGATGGCCAGCTTTATGCGACAATCCTGCGCCAGCTCTACGGACTGGATGACTGGGACGACGACCTCCAATGACGATAACCAGGAAGCTTGACCAATGACGACCAAGCCGGTCCACCTCGCCACCCGCCAAAGCTCCCTCGCCATCGCGCAGGCCGAGAGCGTGGCCGACGGCCTGCGCGCCCGCTGGCCCGACCTGAACGTCGTGCTGGTGCCGGTGGCCACCGAGGGCGACCGGCGCCGTGACGTCAGTACCGGCGAGATCGGCGGCAAGGGCGTGTTCACCGCAGCAGTGCAGCAGGCGGTGCTCGACGGCCGCGCGGACGTCGCCGTCCACTCCGCCAAGGACCTGCCGGCCGCGCAGGTGCCGGGGCTGGTCCTCGCCGCCGCGCCGCGGCGTGCCGACCCGCGCGACGCGCTAGCCACCTGCGAGCCGCTCGGCGGGCTCGACGAGCTGCCGCTCGGCGCCGTGGTCGGCACCGGCAGCCCACGCCGCGTGGCGCTGCTGCGCTGGCTGCGGCCCGACCTGGAGGTGGTGCCGCTGCGCGGCAACGTGGAGACCCGCCTGCACAAGGCCCGCGGCGGCGAGCTGGACGCGGTCGTCCTAGCCCTGGCCGGGCTGCAGCGGCTCGGGATCGCCGCCGGGGAGCGGGACGGGGGACTGGACTGGGTGGTCCCGCTCGACCCGGAAGTGTTTGTGCCCGCACCTGGCCAGGGCGCCTTGGCGGTCGAGGCACGCGCGGACGACACCCGCACCATCGGCCTGCTCTCGGCGCTCACCGACCGGCCGTCGCGGGTGGCGCTGCGCGGCGAGCGCGCCTTCCTCGCCCGGCTGGGCGGCTCCTGCACCCTGCCGGCCGGGGCGCTGTTGAGCGAGGGCGAAGGCCGTTTGGAGATTCAAGGGTTTCTTGCCGCACCGGACGGCAAGGGGATGGTCCGCGAACGCCTCGCCGGTCCGCTGGACGATCCCGAAGGACTCGGAGAGGGACTGGCCGACCGCCTGCTCGCCGCGTGCGACCCAGAGGTGCGAGCGTTCGTGGAGGCATCCCGGCGACAATGACCACCGGCGTTGTGGGGGGCATAACGCTATGAACGACGATGAGCGCCCGCTCGACGGGCTGACTGTGCTGGTGCCACGGGCCAAGGAGCAGGCCGGCACGCTCTCCGAGCTGCTGCGGCAGCGCGGAGCGCAACCGCTTGAGGTACCCGCCATCGAGATCCGCTCGGTCAGCTCCACGGCTGAGCTGGACCGGGCGGTGGCGCTGCTCGCCAGGGGCTTCTACGACTGGGTGGTACTGACCAGCGTCAACGGGGTGGCGGCGGTCCGGGCCCGGGTCGAGGCCGCCGGCCGGGACGCCCACGCGCTCGGCACAGGTGGCGCGGGCGCGGGTGCGGGGGGTTCGGGGGGCATGGTCCCGCGGCCGGAAGGACCGGGGGCCGATCCCACTGTTGCCGCGGGGCCCCCCGATGGGTCAGGCCTTCGCCGGACCAGGGTCGCGGCGGTCGGGCCGGCCACCGAGAAGGCCCTGGCCGCCTGGGGGCTCCAGCCCGACCTGGTACCGCCGGTCGCCACCACTGCCGACCTCGGCTCGGTGTTCCCGCCCGGCCCTGGCGAGGTGCTGCTCACCCGCGCCGACATCGCCAACCCGGAGCTGCGCGAGGCCCTGCTCGCCAAGGGCTGGCGTACCGACGAGGTGGTCGCCTACCACACCGTCCCGCTCGACCGCATGGACGGCGAGGCGCGCCGCCGCCTCGACGCTGGCGAGGTCGACTGGGTCGCCTTCACCGCACCCTCGACCATCACCGGGTTCGTCCGCGCCTACGGCGGCCCACCCCCCAGCGATGTCGGTATCGCCGCGATCGGCCCAGTCACCGCCGCGGCCGCCGATGCCGCCGGCATGCGGGTCGCCGTCACCGCCACCGAGCACACCATCCCCGGGCTCGTCGCCGCCATCGAACGGTCAGCGAACCGGCGGCCAGGGCCAGACTGAATAACGGTCACCGCTGGTCCCGCAGTATCGTTGCTGCAACCCACAAATTCTGTGGGTTTGGCGGGGCGGGATGGGTGGGTGGCACTTGATGGGAGAGGTGTCCGCCGGCGCTGGCCGGCGGCTGGCTGACCGCTACACGCTGCGCGCACCGATCGGCGAGGGCGGCGTGGGCGTGGTGTGGTGCGCGGACGACGAGCTGCTCGGCCGCGCGGTGGCGGTCAAGGAGATCCACGCCGCCGACGGTGACGGGGATCCGGTCCGCGCGCGGATCATGCGCGAGACCCGGGCCGCCGCGCGGCTCAACCACCCGGGCGTGGTCACCATCCACCAGGTGCTGCAGGCCGGCGACGCCTTGTTCATCGTCATGGAGCTGCTCACCGCACCCTCCCTCGCCAGGCTCGTCGAGACGGACGGGCCGCTCACAGCGGTGCGGACCGCCCGGATCGGCCTGCGGATCCTCGACGTGCTGGAGGCGGCGCACCGGCGCGGGATCGTCCACCGGGACGTGAAGCCCAGCAACGTCATGCTGTTGGCTGGCGACCTCGTGAAGCTGACCGACTTCGGCATCGGCGGGACACTCGGCTACACGCCGCCCGAGTACACACCGCCCGAGCAGGCCAGCGGGGAGGCAATCGGCCCCGCCGCCGACCTCTGGGCGCTCGGCGTCACCCTGTATTTCGCGGTGGAGGGCCGACCGCCGTCCGCCCCCGCGCCCGGGAGCGGCGCTGGCGCGGCGCCGTCCGGGAGGCTGGAACCGGTGCTCCAGTCGCTACTCGCCACCTCCCCAGAGGCGCGGCCGACGCACAACGTGATCCGGCGCGAACTGGAGGCGGTCGCAGCCGAAACCGTCGTGGGAGGATGGCCGCCGCGCCGGTGGAGGCAGTTCGGTCGCATATGATGGCGGCCATGGGAACGGACACGGCGCTGCGCCTCGGCTTCGGCATGCCGATCTCCGGCGGGTGGGCCACACCCTCCAACCAGCTGCGCCTGGTACAGCGCGCCGAGGAGCTGGGCTACCACTCGGTCTGGACCTTCCAGCGGCTGCTGGTGCCGGTTGACCCGGACGCCCGGGCCGGGGTGGTGGCCTACCGAAGCGTCCTTGACGCGATCATCCCGCTCGCCTACGTTGCCGGGCACACCAGCCGCATCCGGCTCGGCACCGCCGTGCTGAACCTGCCGTTCTGGGCGCCGCCGCTGCTCGCCAAGCAGCTCGCCACCCTGGACGTCCTGAGCGGCGGGCGGCTCGACGTCGGCCTCGGGATCGGCTGGAACCCGGCCGAGTTCGCCGCGACTGGCGCCCATCGCGAGCAGCGCGGCGCGCGGGCCGAGGAGTTCCTCGCCGCCCTGCGGGCGCTGTGGGACGACGAGGTGGTCGAGTTCCATGGCCGCTTCTATGAGATCCCGCCGTCGCGGATGGAGCCCAAGCCGCTGCAGCGCCCGCACCCCCCACTGCTGCTCGGCGGCAGCGCCGAGGCCGCGCTGCGGCGCGCCGGCCGGGTCGCGGACGGCTGGATCAGCGCCAGCAACGCTGACCTGGCCCACATCGACCAGCCTCTCGCGATCGTGAAGAAGGCCGCCCGCGAGGCGGGCCGCGACCCGGAGGCGCTCCGCTTCGTGTCCCGCGGCCCGCTGCGGGTGCTCCCCTCGGGCGACCACGCTCGGCGCCCGCTTGCCGGGACCTACGACGAGATCCGCGGCGACCTCGACCGCCTCCGGGAGCAGGGCGTCACCGAGGTTTTCTTCGACCTCAACTACGACCCGGAGTTCGGCTCCCCGGACGCGGACCCGGCGGACTCAGCACGGCGGGCCGAGGAGATCCTGGAGGCGCTGGCGCCCGCGTCCTCCTGAGAGACGCTGGCGCCCGCGTCCTCCTGAAGAACTTCGGGTAGAGGGCCGGCGGCCTGCCAGTTCGTCGCTGGAGCGGCCGTGCGGGCGTGGCGGAGCCCAGGGATCAGCCACACCAGCGCGACGGCCCCGGCGATGCAGGCGAGACCGCCGGAGATCACCGAGATCTGCGGGGTGGAGACGGCCGCCACCGTGCCGGCCTCGGCGTCGCCGATCCTCGGCGAGGCGCTCACCTGGGCGAGCCACAGCGCGCTGACGCGGCCGCGCAGGCCATCCGGGGCAGCGAGTTGCAGCAGCGTGGAGCGGAACACCTCGGAGATCACGTCGGCCGCGCCCGCCGCCGCCAGCAGCGCGAGCGCCAGCGGCAGCCACGGCACCAGCCCGAACACGGTGATCGCCACGCCCCAGGCGACCACCGCCGCCACCACCGCAACACCGGCGCGGCGCACCCGCCCGACCCAGCCGCTGCCGACCGCCGCGACCACCGCCCCTGCCCCCGGCGCGGCGAACAGCAGCCCGACGGTGGTGGCGTCACCGTGGAACAGCCCAGTCCCGAGCGCCGGGAACAGCGCTCTCGGCATGCCGAACACCATCGCGTCCAGGTCGATCAGCAACAGGCCAAGCACCAGCGGGTTCTTGCTGACGAACCGCAACCCCTCCACGATCGCCCCAACGCTGGCCCGTCGCCCGCCTGCGCCGGGACGCAGCGGCCGCATCGCCAGCAGCAGCACGACCTGGGTCGCGAACGAGGCCACGTCCACCCAGTAGGCCGAGGCGAGCCCGGCCTTGGCGATCAGCAGCCCGGCGAAGGCGGGCCCGACGACCGTGGCCCCTTGGTGGACGATGGCGCTGAGGGCGCCGTGGGCCGGCAACAGCTCCGGGCTGATCAACCCGGGGATCGCGGCCGTCGAGGCTGGCCCGCCGAGGCCCATCAACAACTGGTTCGCGGCGATCAGCAGGAAGATCATGCCGAGCCCGCCACGCCCGGCACCGGCGTTGAGCGCCAGGCCGACCCCGACCACGGCGAGCAGCAGCCTGCTGGCCAGCAGCAACAGGCGGCGGTCGTGCGCGTCGGCCAGGGCGCCGCCTGCCAGCATGCCGCCGATCAGCGGCACCGCCTGTACCAGCCCGGCCATGCCCACCAGCAGCGAGGAGTGGGTCAGCACCCAGATCTGGTACGGCACCGCCACCGCGGTGAAGTTGGCGCCTAGCATCCCGGCGAGCTGGGTCCCCAATAACAGCCGGTACTGCGGGCTGACCCGCAATGGGGTGAGATCGGCGACCAGGCGTCGCCGTCGGCGTTGGGAGGCCATGCCGCCATTGATAGCAGCATCGGCGCTGGCCAGGCTCGCGACCGGGCGTGCTGCGGTAGGGTGGTCAGGCTCGCTCACCACGAGGGGTCAGGAGTGCCCGATGCAGTCACCAGCGCCGTTTCCCGCCAGCCGTCCCCGCCGTCTTCGCCGCAGCGGGGTCCTGCGCGAGCTGGTCCGCGAGACGACCCTGTCGCGCCGCGATCTGGTCGCGCCGTTGTTCGTGAAGGAACCACTCGGCGCGCCCGAGCCGATCGCCTCCATGCCCGGCCACTACCAGCACACCCTGGAGAGCCTCCGCAAAGAGGCGGCCGAGCTGGCCGGTCTCGGCATCCCTGCGCTGGTCCTGTTCGGCATCCCTACCGGCAAGGACCCCGAG
>WNGD01000517.1_pt1 | contig 40871 bp, 42 predicted proteins | sample 5400671 | NCBI WGS metagenome assembly WNGD01 (sample SAMN13153369, study PRJNA577476) | soil metagenome | isolation source: 40 cm soil or saprolite under grassland replicate 2 | place: USA:California | collected 2016-06-15 | reverse complement strand
GCGATGGGCAACCACATCAGCTACCGCAACGACCCCGAACGACGCCAACTGCGGCTCGAGCGAGCAGCGAAACGGCTGCGCCTCGCCGCCTGAGCGATGACGGAGTTTCAGGTGCAACGTTACGAGACCCCGCACTAGGCGCCGCTTGCCGGCGCCTCCCTCAGGACGCGCGGCTCTGCTGCGCGTCCGTCGGAAATGACCGGTCGACACGCGCGAATAGAGACGCGCGCTCCTAGACCTGCCGCGCGCCGCCGCGCCGGTCCAGCATGCCGTCCGCCGGGCGCGATAGGGTCGCCGGAACACGAACCCCTTTAACTCGGTCCAGCGAGGCCGGGAAGGAGTCGAATGACGCTGCACGCGCTCGTTCCGGGCAAGACCCTCGTCGACGCCGACGCGATCGCACGGACGCTCTCGCGGATCGCGCACGAGATGATCGAGGCGAACCCCGACCTCGAGCACGTCGCGCTCATCGGCATCCAGACCCGCGGCGTGCCGCTCGCCCAGCGGCTGGGACGCCTGATCGAAGAGCGTGCCGGCGAGGCTCCCGCCCTCGGCGCGGTCGACATCACCTTCTATCGCGACGACGTCCAGGTGCGGGGCGGGGAGGCGCCGCGTCACGCCCAGCCGGTTGTCCGCTCGACGGCGCTCGACTTCCCGCTCGAGGGCCGCACCTGCATCCTCGTCGACGACGTCCTCTACACCGGCCGCACGATCCGGGCCGCGATCGAGGCGCTCTTCGATTACGGACGGCCCGCCCGCGTCCAGCTCGCCTGCCTCGTCGACCGCGGCCACCGCGAGCTGCCGATCCGGCCCGACTACGTCGGCAAGAACCTGCCGACCTCGCGCGGCGAACGCATCCAGGTCGAGCTCGTCGAGGTGGACGAGGTCGACCGCATCGTCCTCCTGGCAGAGAGCGAGGAGCACAGTGACCAGAGCGCGTAGCGCAGAGATCAAAGTCATGCGGGACGGTCTGTTCCTGCCCGCCGGCCCGTCTACGCGCCGGCACTTCATCTCGATCGGCGACCTCACACGAGGCGACGTCCAGCGGCTGCTCGCCACCGCCCGGACGCTCGAGCAGAGTCTCGAGCGCGAGGTCAAGAAGCTGCCGACGCTCAAGGGCCGACTCGTCGTCAACGTCTTCTACGAGTCGTCGACCCGCACCTCGTCGAGCTTCGAGCTTGCGGCGAAGCGGCTCTCGGCCGACACGATGTCGATCAAGTCCACCGGCTCGTCGGTGGACAAGGGCGAGTCGCTGAAGGACACGGCCCTCACCCTCGGCGCGTACGACCCGGACGTGATCGTGATGCGGCACCCGCAGATCGGCGCGCCGCACCTCGTCGCCCGCGTCACCCGCGCCCATGTCGTCAACGCCGGCGACGGCAAGCACCAGCACCCGACGCAGGCGCTGCTCGACCTGTACGCGATGGAGCAGGAGCTGGGCCAGATCGAGGGGCTGCACGTCGCGATCGTCGGCGACGTCCTGCACAGCCGCGTCGCGCGGTCGCTGACCCAGGCGCTGATCCTGATGGGCGCCTCGGTGGCGCTCGTCGGCCCGCCCGCGCTCCTTCCGCGCGACGTCGAGGCAATGGGCTGCGACGCGACCACCGACATCCGCGCGATCGCGGACGCAGACGTCGTCTACGTCCTGCGGATGCAGCGCGAGCGGATGGAGGAGGGCGCGAACTACGTCCCCAGCCTGCGCGAGTACACGGCTCGGTGGGGCGTGACTCCGGAACGGCTGCGGCCGGGCCAGAAGGTGATGCACCCCGGGCCGATGAACCGCGGCGTCGAGATCGACCCGCGTGTGGCGGACCACGCCGACGCGCTGATCGAGACGCAGGTTCGGGCCGGCCTCGTCACGCGGATGGCGGTCCTGTACGACCTGCTGACGAGCGGGCCCGTGCCTGTCGAGACCACAGCAGCGGTGGAGGTTGCGTGATGACCCTCTTCTGGAAGAACGGCTCTCGCGACGACCTCGTCATCCGCGGCGCCCGCGTGCTCGACCCGGTCGAGGGGATCGACGCGACGCTCGAGCTGCGGATCGACGGCGGTCAGATCGCGCAGCTCGGTCCGGAGGTCGAGGCCAACGGCCACCGAGTCGTCGAGGCGGACGGGCTCCTGCTCGCCCCGGCCTTCGTCGATCCGCACGTCCACCTGCGCACCCCCGGCCGCGAGGACGAGGAGACGCTCGCCTCCGGCACCGCGGCCGCGGCGGCGGGCGGCTACTGCGCGATCCTGGCGATGCCGAACACCGAGCCGGTCGTCGACTCGGCGGCCACGCTCGGCGCACTCGTCGAGGCCGCGCGCGGCGAGGCCGAGATCCCGACCGGCTTCCTCGCTGCGATCACGAAGGGGCAGGAGGGCGCGCAGCTGACCGAGATGGCCGAGCTCGCCGACGCAGGCGCGGCGGGCTTCACCGACGACGGCCGTCCGGTCGTCTCGGCCGGGCTGATGCGGCGCGCGCTCCAGTACGGCGGCTTCGCGCGCCGCCCGATCGCGCTCCACTGCGAGGAGCCGACGCTCTCCCGGGGGGGACACATGCACGAGGGCGCGGTCTCGGCCGAGCTCGGCTTCGCCGGCTACCCGTCCGTCGCCGAGTCGGTCATGGTCGAGCGCGATCTCGCCCTCGCCCGCTACGAGGAGCAGCCGCTCCACCTCCTGCACCTCTCCGCGGCGGAGTCGGTCGCGGCGCTGCGGGCGGCGCGCGAGGCCGGGGTCGAGGCGACCGCCGAGGTGACCCCGCACCACCTCTGCCTGATCGACGAGGCGGTGCGCTCGCTCGACCCGAACGTGAAGATGAACCCGCCGCTCCGCAGCCGCGAGGATCGGCTCGCTCTGCTCGCAGCGCTCAGAGACGGCACCATCTCCGCCATCGCCACCGATCATGCACCGCACGCGCGGCACGAAAAGGAGGTCCCGTTCGAGGCCGCCCCGTTCGGGGTGACCGGACTCGAGACGGCCTTCTCGGCGCTCTTCACGAATCTCGTACAGCCCGGGCTGCTCGACCTCGATACGCTCCTCGAACGCATGTCCGCGGGGCCGGCGCGGGTCTACGGGCTCGAGCCTCCGCGGATCGCGGTGGGCGCCCCGGCGAATCTCGTCCTGCTCGACCTCGGGTCTGCCTGGCGGGTGGACGAGAACGCCTTCCGCTCGCGCTCGGCGAACTCGTGGCTGCTCGGCCAGACGGTGAAGGGGAAGGTGCAGATGACGATCGCTGCGGGGAAGGTCGTGCACACGGCGTGAGAGGGTTCCTCGCGCTCGAGGACGGCACCGTCTTCCGCGGCGAGTCCGTGGCCGCCGAGGGCTTCGCCTGCGGCGAGGCCGTCTTCACGACGGCGATGTCGGGCTACCAGGAGGTCGTCACCGACCCGAGCTACGCGGAGCAGCTCGTGTGCTTCACCGCACCGATGATCGGCAACTACGGCGTCGCCGAGGCACGCTCCGAGTCGCGGCGCTCGCACGCGCGCGCCGTGCTCATGCGCGAGGCGCGCGGGCCCGCGTGGACGGACTGGCTGCACGAGCGAGGTGTCGTCGCCCTTACCGGCGTCGACACTAGGAGCCTGGTCTTGAAGTTACGGGATGGCGGGGCGATGAGAGCCGTCGCCGTAGCCGGCGACGGATCGGTCGACGAGGCTCTCGCTCTCGCTCGATCTGCCCCGTCGATGAACGGTCGCGCGCTCGTCGCCGACGTCTCGACGAGCGAGCCTTACGTCTTTAGCGACGCCGGCAAAACCCGCGTCGCTGTTGTCGACTACGGCTGCAAGCGCTCGATCCTGAAACGGCTCGTGAGGGCGGGCGCGTCGGTGACCGTGTACCCGCACGACGTCGGCGCCGACGAGCTTGCCGACTACGACGGCGTCGTGCTCTCGAACGGGCCGGGCGACCCCGAGCCGCTCGCCGACGAAGTCGCCGTCGTCGGCGACCTGCTCGGCCGCACACCGGTGCTCGGGATCTGCCTCGGCCACCAGCTGCTCGCGCTCGCGACCGGGCACGAGACGTTCAAGCTTCCGTTCGGCCATCGCGGCGCTAACCATCCGGTGCTCGAGCGCGCGAGCGGCCGGGTGCTCGTGACGAGTCAGAACCACGGCTTCGCGGTCGCGCCGAGCGAGGGCCGCGAGGCGACGCACGTCTCCCTCTACGACGACACCGTCGAGGGGCTCGAGTTCCCGGAGCTGCGGGCCCGCTCGCTCCAGTTCCACCCGGAGGCGGGGCCGGGGCCGCATGACGCGTGGCCGCTGCTCGAATCGTGGGTCGAGGAGGTTTGTTCGTGACCCGCCGCTCGCCTCAGCCCGGCCTCTGGCGGCTGCAAAGCGGCGCCATGCGGCGTCCTCAGTCGCGCACGTACCTTCCAGGTACGCGCGCTCCCTGCGTCCTTGCTTGGCTTGCTTTTCGCTCGCCAGAGACTCGGGCTACTGCGAACGGAGGGTCACCCGATGCCCAGGCGTAGCGATCTTCACTCGATCTGCTTGATCGGCTCGGGCCCGATCGTGATCGGCCAGGCCTGCGAGTTCGACTACGCGGGCTGCCAGGCGCTGAAGGTGTTGCGTGAGGACGGCTACCGGACGATCGTCGTCAACTCGAACCCGGCGACGATCATGACCGATCCGGGGTTCGCCGACCGGACGTACCTCGAGCCCCTCGACCTCGACGGCGTCGCCGACGTGCTCCGCCGCGAGCGGCCCGACGCGCTCCTGCCGACGATGGGCGGCCAGACGGCGCTCAACCTCGCGCGCGAGCTCGCCGAGGCAGGTGTGCTCGCCGAGCTCGGGGTGGAGCTGATCGGCGCTCCGCTCGAGGTGATCCGCCGCGCCGAGGACCGGGAACTGTTCAAGCGCGCCGTCGAGTCCTGCGGCCTGCGGGTGCCCAAGTCACAAAGTGTTACAAGGGTCGAGGAGCTGGGGAACGTACTGCTCCCCGCGGTGGTGCGGCCGGCGTTCACGCTCGGCGGGCACGGCGGCGGGTTCGCGGCGACGGCGGACGAGCTGCGCGCCCAGGTCGACCGCGGGCTCGCCGAGAGCCCGATCGGCCAGGTGCTCGTCGAGGAGTCGGTGCGCGGCTGGGACGAGTTCGAGCTCGAGGTCGTCCGCGACCGGGTCGACAACGTCGTGATCGTCTGCTCGATCGAGAACCTCGACCCGATGGGCGTCCACACCGGCGACTCGGTCACGGTCGCGCCGCAGATGACGCTCTCGGACGAGGCCTACCAGGAACTGCGCGACGCGGCCGCCGCCGTGATCCGCGCGGTCGGCGTCGACACCGGCGGCTCGAACATCCAGTTCGCGCGCCACCGCGAGACCGGCGAGCTGCGCGTGATCGAGATGAACCCGCGCGTCTCCCGCTCCTCGGCGCTCGCGTCGAAGGCGACCGGCTACCCGATCGCGAAGGTCGCCGCCAAGCTCGCGGTCGGCTACACACTCGACGAGATCCCGAACGACCTGACGGGGACGACGCCCGCGAGCTTCGAGCCGACGCTCGACTACGTCGTCGTCAAGTTCCCGCGCTTCGCCTTCGAGAAGTTTCCGGGCGCCGACCGCACGCTCGGGACGCAGATGAAGTCGGTCGGCGAGACGATGGGGATCGGGCGCAGCCTCGCCGAGGCGCTGCTGAAGGCGATGCGCTCGCGCGAGCTCGACACCGGCTCGGTGACCCCCTGGCACACGCTCGCCGATCTGCCCGAGGGCGTCCACCCGTTCTTCGAGGAGGAGATCCTGCGCGTCCAGGAGGCGTTGCTCTCGATCGACTCGGTCGACGATCTCGTCGCCGACGACTGGATCCGGCTGAAGCGGCTCGGGCTCTCCGACGCCGAGATCGCCGATGCGGCCGGGGTGGAGGAGTCGCGCGCCCGCGCGGCGCGGCGCGCGTGCGGCGTCCGCCCGACCTACCGGCGCGTCGACTCCTGCGCGGGCGAGGTCGACGCGGCCTCGAACTACTACTACTCGACGTGGGGCGAGGCGGAGGAGGCGCCGCCGGCCGGCGAGCGACCGCGCGTGCTCATCCTCGGCTCCGGTCCGAACCGGATCGGCCAGGGGATCGAGTTCGACTACTGCTGCGTGCACGCCGCGCAGAGCTTCCGCGCGCTCGGCTACGAGGCCGTGATGGTCAACTGCAATCCGGAGACCGTCTCGACCGACTACGACACGTCCGACCGGCTCTACTTCGAGCCGCTCGACGCGGAGTCGGTGCTTGCGATCTGCGAGCGGGAGCAGCCCGAGGGCGTCGTGATCCAGTTCGGCGGCCAGACGCCGCTGAAGCTCGCGCGGGCGATCGAGGATGGCGGCTACCGCGTGGTCGGGACGCCGTTCGAGGCCGTCGACCTCGCCGAGGACCGACAACGCTTCGCCGCGCTCCTCGGAACGCTCGGGATCCGCTGCCCCGACTGGCGGATCGTCGGCGGCGCCTGGCAGGAGGCGCGTGCTGCGGCCGAGGAGATCGGCTACCCGGTCCTCGTCCGCCCCTCCTACGTGCTCGGCGGCCACGCGATGCGCGTCTGCTACGGGCCCGAGGACGTGCGCGCCGCGCTCGAGCGACAGCTCTTCAGGCAGGTGCTCGTCGACCGCTTCGTCGAGAACGCGATCGAGATCGACGTCGACGCGGTCTGCGACGGCGAGGCCGTCTACGTCGGCGCCGTGATGGAGCACGTCGAGGAGGCTGGCGTCCACTCCGGCGACTCGTCATGCGTCCTACCCGCGCCGTCGCTCGACGCGTCGACGCAGCGCGCGATCGAGCGCACCGTGCGGACGCTCGGTCCGGCGCTCGGCGTGGTCGGGCTGCTGAACGTCCAGCTCGCCGTCGCCGGCGGGGAGGTGTTCGTGCTCGAGGCGAACCCGCGCGCGTCACGGACCGTGCCGTTCGCGTCGAAGGCCACCGGAGTGAACCTCGTCGACGCCGCCTGCCGCGTCGCCGTCGGCGCCGCGCTCGCCGATCTCGATCTGTCCCGCGAGCAGGTCAGGGGGCAGGTGTCGGTCAAGGCCGCAGTGCTGCCGTTCGCGCGCTTCCCGGGCGCCGACCCCGTGCTCGGGCCGGAGATGCGCTCGACGGGCGAGGTGATGGCGAGCGCCGCCGATCTGCCGACCGCGCTCGCGAAGGCCGAGCGCGCCGCCGGCCGGCCGCTGCCGACGACCGGGGTCGTCTTCCTGTCGGTCCGCGACGCCGACAAGCCAGCGGCCGTGCCGGTCGCGGCCGCGCTCGCCGGGCTCGGGTTCGGCCTCCTTGCAACGCGCGGCACCGCGACGACGCTGCGCGCAGCCGGGCTCGAGGTCGAGGACGTCGCGAAGGTGAGCGAGGGCGGCGACCAGACGGTCGTCGAGCTGATCCGCCGCGGCGCCTGCGACCTCGTCGTGAACACGCCCGAGGGCTCGGGCGCGCGCACGGACGGCTACCTGATCCGCGAGGCCGCGCTCCGGGCGCGCGTCCCGTGCGTGACGACGATTTCGGGCGCCTCCGCCGCGGTGCACGCGATCGGCAACGCCCGCGCCGAGGCGGCCCTGTCGCTGCAGGAGCGGATCGATGCTCAGACGCGCTCGGCTTAGGGTCCTCGGGGCCGAGCCGGTCGGGCCGTACACGCTCCTGCACGTCGAGCGCGGCGGCCTCGAGCCCGGCCTCCCGGGTCAGTTCTTCATGCTCGGGGCCCCGGGGCGGTTGCTGCCCCGGCCGATGTCGCTCTGCCTCGCGCCGCCGGGCGAGCTCGCGTTCCTGATCGAGCCGCTCGGGCCGGGGACGCGTGCGATCTGCGCGGCGCGCGAGCTGCACGTGCTCGGGCCGCTCGGGAACGGCTTCGACCTTGCGGTCGAGCGGCCGCTGCTCGTCGGCGGCGGGATCGGCATGGCGCCGCTCCCGTACCTCGCACAATCCCTGCCGGACGCGCCGGTGGTGCTCGGCTTCCGCAGCGAACGCCACGCGGAGGCGGCCGCGCTCCTGCCCGGCGCGGAGGTCTGCGTCGAGCCGACGTATGTGACCGAGCTCGTCGAGCCGGGGCGCGACGTGCTCGCTTGCGGCCCCGAGCCGATGCTCGAGGCGGTGCGGGCGCTCTGCCCGGACGCCCAGCTCGCCTGGGAGGCCCCGATGGCCTGCGGCTACGGCGCGTGCTACGGCTGCGCGGTCGAGATCGACGGCGAACTGAAGCGTCTTTGCGTCGACGGGCCCGTGCTGCGCGCCGCCTGAAGGCTTAGCGCCTTCGAGCAGAAAACCGCGCGACTCTTCGCGCCCCAGTTTGTCTCGGGCTCAACGCCGGCGCCAATCGCGAGCTTCGAGGGCATCTACAACGCCGCCAACGATCCGCGCAACGTCATTCCGCCGGACGCGAACGGCGACATCGGCTCCAATGATTACGTCGAGTGGGTGAACGCCGTTTTCGCGATCTACTCGAAGAACGGGTCACTCCCTTTATGGGCCTGCGCAGGACACCACGCTTGGAGCGGAGTCGGCGGTCCGTGCGAGACGACGAACCAGGGCGACCCGATCGTCCAGGACGACCAGCTCGCGGATCGGTGGGTGATGAGCCAGTCCGCGTCCGGGCTCGTCAATCACTCGCTCGTCGGGTCCGACTACCAGTGCATCGCCGTTCCGGGACCGGGGACCCGAGGTGAAGGCGACGGTGTCGCCGACGGCGACGCCAGGCCCGGTTCGGTAACGACGCCTGCAGGAACGAGCGACCCGTTCGGGACGTTCAAGCCGCTGCCGAAGATCACGCGCTTCGCGCCGAGCGTCGTGCAGGCCGGCGGGTCTGTGACGATCAACGGCACCAACCTCGTGGTGGCATGTTCAAGCTCCGAACGGTGCCCCTCACGGGGAGCGGCGACGCGACGCATTTCGACGTACGTCCGTCGCGGATGCCGCCATCAGCGGAATCGTTACGGTCACGACCTCGGCGGGCAAAGGAACGGGCCCGTTGAAGATCCGCCCACGGATCGACGGTTCCTCCGCGCGGACGGGAAGACGGGCGGCGTAGTGAACCCGCTCGTCTCCGACGTTCACGGTCGATCCCAAGATCACGAGCTTCACGCTGCACAGCGACGGCGGGCATCTAGTCGAGGTCGTGCCGAGCATCCTCAGCTTCACACCCACTCACGGGCCGGTCGGCACGGTCGTCACGATCAACCTCAATGGCTTCCAGGGCACGCCGACGGAGGCGAAGTTCAACGGCAGCGCTGCGCTCACCTGGTCGGAATTCTCCTCCACGCAGATCGCGGTCACCGTCCCCACGGGCGTGACTACGGGGCCGATCTCGGTCCGCGATGCGAACAACGGCGGTCCGACCGTCCTGAGCGACGGCGACTTCACCGTCGACCCTTAGCGAGTCCCGCCGCCCCGGCGCGTAGGCTCTGCTCGTGCTCCTCAACGCGAGCGGCTGTCTCGACGCGCTGACGGCGCCCGGCGTCGCGCGCAGTCTCGACGCGTTCGTCACCAAGACGATCACGCCCGAGCCGCGGGAGGGGAACGTGCCCGTCCGGATCGCCGAGACCGACGTCGGGATGCTCAACTCGATCGGGCTCGCGAACCCGGGGCGCGAGCGCTTCCTCGCCGAGGTGCTGCCGCGGCTGCGCGACCTCGGTGTGCCGCTGTGGGTCTCCGTCGGGGGGTTCGCCGCCGCCGACTACGCCGAGACCTGCGCCGCGCTCGAGGGCGTGACGATCGAGCTGAACCTCTCATGCCCGAACGTCGACGAGGCGCCGGAGTCGGCAGCCGAGATCGTCTCGGCCTGCCGCGCCGCGACCCCGCTGCCGCTCTACGCGAAGCTCTCCGCCGCCGTGCCGGACATCCCCGCGCTCGCCCGCGCCGTCCAGGCCGCCGGCGCCGACGGGCTCTCGCTGATCAACACGCTGCGGGGGATGAAGCTCGACCCGCATACGCTCCGGCCGGTGCTCGGACGCGAGGTGGGCGGCCTCTCGGGCCCCGCGCTGAAGCCCGTCGCGCTCGCCGCGGTGCACGCATGCTGGCGCGCGACGGGCATGCCGATCGTCGGCATGGGCGGCGTCTCGAGCGGTCGCGATGCGCTCGAGCTCGTCGCCGCCGGCGCGCGCGACGTCGCGCTCGGGACGGTCCTCTTCGGCGATCCGGACGCACCCGCACGGGTGCGCGCGGAGCTCGTCGAAGAGTGTTCGAGCCTTGGCGTTGCCATTTTGGACGACGCGTTCGCGATCGCTCACGAAGGCATCGAAATCCCTGCTTGAACCGCTTCCGCGAGTTGTTAGACTCGCACGCTCGATGGTCTCGCCCAAGACCCAGGCCCAGGCGCCGGTCCGTTCCCTCGATCAGCGCATGGACGCGCTCAAGCGCGCGAACGACATCCGAGTCAAGCGGGCGAAGCTGAAGAAGGACCTGAAGGACGGCCGCGTGCAGATCGAGCAGATCCTGGAGAGCCCGCCGGAGTACGTCTCGACCGCGAAGGTGATCGACATCCTGATGGCCGTGCCGAAGTTCGGCCGCGTGAAGGCGGCGCGCTTCCTGAACACGTGCCGGATCAGCCAGTCGAAGACCGTCGGCGGCCTCTCGGATCGGCAGCGGACGGAGTTGATTGGGCTCTTCCACCACCGGTAGGGCCGGGGCCCTGCCGGTCTTTGTGATCACCGGTCAGTCCGGGGCCGGAAAGGGAACGCTCATCCGCGAGGTGCTCGCCCGGATCCCGGAGCTGGAGACGACGGTCTCCGCGACCTCGCGCGCCCGCCGCCCGGGCGAAGAGGACGGACGCGACTACTGGTTCTTGAGCGACGACGAGTTCCGCCGTCGCGTCGAGGAGGACGCCTTCCTCGAGTGGGTCGTCTACGTCGGCAATCGCTACGGGACGCTGCGCTCGGAGCTCGACCGGATCCAGGCGAGCGGGCGCGCGCCCCTGCTCGAGCTCGAGACCGAGGGGGCGCTGAAGGTCGCCGAGCGCGTCCCCGGAGCGGTCACCGTCTTCGTCACGGCGCCGATCCCGGAGCTCGAGCGGCGCCTCCGCGAGCGGGCAACCGAAAGCGCGGGCGAGATCGAGGAGCGGCTGCGCGTCGCGCGCGAGCAGCTCGAGGTCGCCGACCGCTTCGACCACGTGATCGAGAACGACGACCTGGAGCGCGCCGTGGCCGAGCTCGCGGGGATCGTCCAACGAGAGCTCGATCGTGCAGCTACGATGAGCTCGTGATTCATCCACGCATCGATGAGCTGCTCGAGAACGTCGACTCCCGCTATGCCCTCGTGATCGTGGCGGCGAAGCGGGCCCGGCAGATCAACAACTACCACCACCAGCTCGGTGAGGGGACGTTCGACGACAATCCGCCGCCGCTTGTGGAGTCGCGCTCGAAGAACTACTTGACGATGGCCCTGGAAGAGGTCTCCCAGGGCAAGCTCAAGTACCAGTACTCGAAGACCTAGGCGCCGCTTGCCGGCGCCGCCCTCAGGACGCGCGGCTCTGCCGCGCGCCCGTCTGAACTGACCGGTCGACACGCGCGAATACAGACCCGCGCTCCTAGGGCAAAATGCGGGCATGGCCCGCGTGCTGCTGGGCGTGACAGGGGGGATCGCCGCCTACAAGGCGTGCGAGCTCTGCCGGCTGCTCGTCAAGGCCGGGCACGACGTGGTGCCGCTCGTCACCCCGGGCGCCGAGCGGTTCGTCTCGGCTGAGACGTTCGCCGCCCTCGCGCGGCGGCCCGCCGCGGAGGATCTCTACCCGCACCTGACCCGGGCCGACCTGCTCGTCGTCGCGCCGCTGACGGCGAACACGCTCGCCAAGCTCGCGCACGGGCTCGCCGACAACGTCCTGACCGAGGCGGCGCTCGCCCACCGCGGGCCCGTCCTCGTCGCGCCGGCGATGAATCCGCGGATGTGGGGCCATCCCGCGACCCGCGCCAACGTCGAGGCTCTGCGGGCCCGCGGCGTCCAGCTCGTCGGGCCGGACGAGGGCGAGACCGCCGAGGGCGAGCTCGGCGTCGGCCGGATGGCCGAGCCGGAGGAGATCTTCGCCCGCGCCGAGGAGCTGCTCGGGCGCACGGGCCCGCTGCGCGGCAAGCGTGTGCTCGTTTCGGCCGGGGGGACGCGGGAGCCGCTCGATTCCGTCCGCTTCGTCGGCAACCGCTCGTCGGGCCGGATGGGCGTCGCGCTCGCCGCCGAGGCCGCCCGCCGGGGCGCCAGGGTGACCCTGCTCTGGGCGAACCTCGCCGTTCCCGCGCCGGCCGGAGTCGAGCTCGTCGAGACGCCGGCCGCGGCCGACCTCGAGCGGGAGGCGCTCGCCCGCGGGGCCGACGCGGACGTCGTCGTCATGGCCGCAGCAGTGGCCGACTACCGTCCGGCCGCCGCCCGCGCCGGCAAGCGGCCGAAGGATCGTGCGACCTGGACGGTCGAGCTCGAGCCGACCGCCGACGTCCTCGCCGCGCTCGGAGCGCGGCGCCGCGACGAGCAGATCCTCGTCGGCTTCGCCGCCGATCACGGCGAGCGCGGCCTCGAGCGGGCGCGCGAGAAGCTGGACAGGAAGGGTGCAGATCTGTTCGTCTTCAACGATGTGAGCCGAACCGACATCGGCTTCGACGCCGTAGAGAATGAAGTGACGCTCGTCTCCGCCGCGGGCGAGCGGACGGTGCGGAAGGCGCCGAAAGAGGAGATCGCCGCGGCCGTGCTCGACGAAGTGGAGAGGCTGCTTGGACGCGAATAGTCCGGAGCGGGCACCGAGGATCTCGGCCGCTGCGGATGCCGTCACCGGCATCGTGCGGAACCTGCACCGGGTCGTGCATGCCTCCGAGGACACGCTGAGGATGGTCGTCCTCTGCCTCGTCGCGGAGGGCCACCTGATCATCGAGGACTTCCCCGGGGTGGGGAAGACGATGCTCGCGAAGGCACTCGCGCGCTCGCTCGACTGCTCGTTCTCGCGGCTGCAGTTCACGCCCGACCTGCTTCCGTCTGACGTGACCGGCGTGAACGTCTTCAACCAGCGGACGAACGAGTTCGAGTTCCGTCCCGGGCCCGTGTTCGCGAACCTCGTGCTCGTCGACGAGGTCAACCGCGCCTCGCCGAAGACGCAGTCGGCGCTGCTCGAATGCATGCAGGAGCGCCAGGTCACAATCGACGGGGTGACCTACCCGCTCGAGCGCCCGTTCATGGTGATGGCGACCCAGAACCCGATCGAGTACGAGGGCACCTATCCGCTGCCCGAGGCGCAACTCGACCGCTTCACGATGCGGGTCGAGCTCGGCTATCCGCCGCTCGCCGACGAGGCGCGGATGCTGACGGAGCAGACGTCCGAGCCGCCGCTCGAGTCGCTCGCACCGGTGGCGACGGCCGCCGACGCAATCGCCGTCGCCGAGGAGGCCCGGGAGATCTACGTCGAGGAGAGCCTCAACCGCTACGTCGTCGCGGTGCTGCGGCAGACCCGCGCCGACACGCGCCTCTACCTCGGCGCCAGCCCGCGCTCGGGGATCGCCCTCCTGCGCGTAGCGAAGGCGCGCGCGCTCGCGGACGCGCGCGAGTACCTCGTCCCCGATGACGTCAAGGCGGTCGCCGAGACGGTGCTCGCCCACCGGTTGATCCTCGCCCCCGAGGCGCGCTCGGCCGGGCTGACAGGCGCGAACATCGTCCGCGAAGCCCTGGAGAAGACACCGGTGCCCGTCTGACATGACCGACCGCGGCCGGCTCGTCCTCGCGCTCGGGCTCGTCGTCTACGTCGTCGGCTGGATCTTCGGCTCGAGGCCGCTCTACCCGGTCGCCGTCGGCCTCCTGCTCGCCGTGCTGCTCGCCTGGGCGTGGGTGTCGCTCGCGAACCGGCCGATGCACGTGCGGCGGCTCTGGCGGGAGCACGACGTCCACGAGGGGGAGGACGTGCGGATCGAGCTCGACGTGGAGCCGACGGCGAGCGTGCTGCCGCCGACGCTGTCGTGCGTGGAGCAGCTCGGACGGCTCGGGGAGCGCGAGGTCGCGCTCGAGCGGCTCGGCCGCCGGCTCAGGGGCGCCTACGAGCTGGCGCGCGTCCCGCGCGGACGCTACGCCTTCGGGCCCGTCGAGCTCGCGCTCGAGGATCCGTTCGGCCTCTGCCGCGTCGACCTGAACGAGGGCGAGCCCGGCGCCCTGCTCGTCTACCCGCGGCTCGTCGAGCTCGAGCGGCTCTTCGCGGAGGGCGGTGCGCACTCCCAGGACGGGCGCCGGCTGCTGCTGCGGCGGCCGTCCGGTTTCGACCTCCACAGCGTCCGCGAGTACGAGCAGGGCGAGTCGCTGCGCAAGGTGCACTGGCGGACGACGGCGCGGCGTGGCCGGCTGATGGTGAAGGAGCTCGAGGACGCGCCGCGGGACGAGATCGCCGTCCTGCTGGACGGGGACGCGACGGGGGTCGTCGGCGGCAGCTTCGACGTCCAGGTGCGCGCCGCCGGCTCGATCCTGCGGGCCTACGTTCGCCGCGGACGGCGCTGCGTGCTCGTCGTCAACTCGGCGCTCCGCGAGGTGCAGCAGGTGCACTCCGACGCGGGGGAGTGGCGGCGGGCGCTCGAGTTGCTCGCCGCCGTCGAGCCGACCGCGACGACCTCCGCGGCGGCGCTCCTCTCGGGCGAGTCGAACGCTGCGGCGCGGGCGCTCGAGCTCTGCGTCGTGACGGCACGGCCGACCCAGGCGCTCGTGGATCGTCTCGTCCAGCGGGTGCTCTCGCGGCGCGGCGCGGCGCTCGTGTACGTCGACACGTCGGGGTGCCCGGAGCCGGGGCTGCTGCGGCTCCAGGCTGTCGGCGTTCCGGTGGCCGTGGTGCGCGAGGGCGACGACCTGGCTGCCGTGCTCGCCGGCGGAGCGCCGGCCCGGGAGGCAGTCCTTGCTTAAGACGGCGCTCGTCTACTCGCTCCCGGCGCTCGTGGTCATCGCCTCGTGGCTGCGGCTCGAGCAGCCGCGAGAGGGCGGCGCGGCACTCCTGCTCGCGCTGCTCGCGCTCGCCCCGGCGCTCGTCCGGCCGCTGTGGCCGCGCCTTGCGATCGGGGCCGTCACGACCATCGTCGCCGCCGGGATTGCCTTCGACACCTCGCCGCTGCGGCACCCCGGCGCGGTCTTCTCCGCCTTCGGCAACGGCTTCCTCGACTTCTACGACGTGCTCGTCCCCTTCGACCCGCGCGTTCACACCGCGATGCGCGGGACGATCCTGATCGCCGTCTTCGTCTTCTGCGCCGCGCTCTCGCTCGCCGTCGCCGCCCGCCGGCCGGCGCCGGCCGTGATTGCGCTCCTCGTCGGCGCCGGCTGGCCCGCGACGCTTCTCGCCGGCGGCGACGAGCTCGGCCGCGGTGCCCTGATCCTCGTCGCCGTGCTCGTCCTCCTCGCCGGCCTCAGCCGCCGGCCGGCCCCGCGCGTCGCGCTGCCCGCGGCGGTCGTGCTGGCCCTGGTTGCCGTCGCGGCGTCGACCTCGCCGGCCGTGGCGAAGCGGGAGCTCGTCCAGTGGCAGGGCTGGGACTTCTACACGCGGCCGGATGCGCCGGTCGGCGTCAGCTACGTCTGGACCTCACAGTACGAGGGCATCTCGTTCCCGGCGAAGAAGACGGTCGTGCTGAAGATCAAGGCGCCGCCGACGTCGCTCTACTGGCGCGCGACCACGCTCGACGACTACGTCGACGGCCGCTGGGCCGAGAGCGACACCGCGGAGCGGCTGGCGTTCGCCGGCCCCGACCCGCTGCTGCCGCGGGCCGCGCACGCGGGCAGGAATCTCGTCAGGGCCGACGTGACCGTCGAGGCGTTGCGGGACACGCACCTCGTCGGCGGCAGCGTCCCGGTGCGCTTCGACGCGGGCCGCGCGCCGCTCGTCCACCCGAACTACGGCGTCGCGCTGGTGTGGGAAGGGCTGACGCGGGGCTTCCGCTACACGGCCTGGAGCTACTCGCCCCAGCCGCGCCCGGCGCTCCTTGCCCGCTCGAAGCCCGTCTACCCCGCGACGGTGACGGGGCCACGCGGGTTCCTCGACGTCGTCCGCGGGACGCCCGTGCCGTCATTCGGCAGACCGCGGCGGCGGGCGGCCGTGAGCGCGCTCTTCGCGGCCCGGCCCGATCTGCAGCCGTACGAGCCGCTCGCGGAGCAGGCGCAGGAGGTCGCCGGCGACGCGACGAGCCCGTACGCGGCCGCCATCCGGCTCGAGTCGTGGTTCCGCAGCCGCGGTGGCTTCACCTACACGGAGCATCCCCCGGTGACCGCGAGCGCGCCCCCGCTTGTCGGCTTCGTCGTCCAGACGCGCTCGGGCTACTGCCAGTACTACGCCGGCGCGATGGCGCTCATGCTGCGCTACCTCGGCGTGCCTGCCCGTGTCGCTGTCGGCTTCACGAGCGGCAGCTACAAGCCGTCCGACGGCGTCTGGACAGTGACCGACCACGACGCGCACGCCTGGGTCGAGGTCTGGTTCCGTGGCTACGGCTGGCTGCCCTTCGACCCGACGCCGGGCCGCGGCCGGCTCAGCGCGCCGTACTCCGCCGGCTCGCCGCACTTCCTCCAGAGCGTCTCGAAGCTGCTCGCGGGCGCGCTCGGGCTCGGAGACCCGGCCGACATCGCGCTCAACGGCAACTTCCGCGAGCCGGGCGGTTTTGTGCCGCCGGGCACGAGCCGCGCGGACGTGCCGACGCGCGGCGGCGGCCCCGGTGCCTCCTCGTCTCGCGGCGGCAGCCTGACGGCGCTACTGGCGCTGATCGTCGGCGCCGCGGCGGCCGCGATCGTCGCCACGAAGCTCGTCCTCCGCCGCGCCCGCTATCTGACCAAGGATCCGCGCCGGATCGCGAGCGCCTGCCGGCGGGAGCTCTCCGACTACCTGCTCGACCAGCGGATCGAGGCGGCGCGGAGCGCGACCCTGCACGAGCTGGGCCGGATCGTCGGCGACGAGCTCTCGGTCGATCCCGCCTCGTTCGTCGCGGCGGCGACGGCGGCCCGCTTCGGCCGGCCCGAGGGCGCGAGTCCAGCCGCGCGCCGCGCGCGACGCGAGCTGCGGGCACTCGAGCGGGGGATGCGCGGGCGACTGAGCGCGCTCGAGCGGATCCGCGGCCTGCTGTCTCTGCGGTCGCTGGGCTTCGCCGCCCAAGCGCACTAATTGGTGCCAGTGCCCGAGGCGATCGTAATGGCGGCGGGTGAGGGCACCCGCATGCGCCCGCTGACCGCGCGCTGGCCGAAGCCGATCCTGCCGATCGACGGGCGGCCCGTGATCGCGACGCTGCTGCAGGAGCTGCGCGCGGCGGGCTGCGGCCGCGTCACCGTCGTAACCGGTCACCTCGCCGAGCAGGTCGAGTCGCTGCTCGGGGACGGGGGCGGCTTCGGACTGGAGCTGCGCTACGTCCGCCAGCCGCGGGCGGACGGCTCCGCCGACGCCGTCCGCCGGGCCCTCGCGGCGGGCGTGGAGCCGCCCGCGGTCGTCCTCGGCGCCGACACCGTCTTCATGCCCGGGGACGTCGCCCGCTTCGCCGCCGCCGCCGAGGGAGCCGACGGCGCGATCGCCGCCCGCCGCGAGCCGCCGCCGACCCCGCAGCACCGCTGGCCGATGCGGATCGCCGGAGGCCGCGTCGAGCGCGTCCTCGACGACGATCCCGCGAATCCGCTCGCCGGGGCGCCGCTCTGGCTCGTCGGCCCGCGCGTGGCGCCCCTCCTCGCGGGCCTGTCCGGCCCGCCGTACCAGCTCTCGGACGCGTTCCAGCGGGCGATCGACGCGGGTCTCGCGGTTGCGGGTGTCGAGATCGGAAAGACTCGGGACTTGACGCGTCCGGTTGACTTGGTGCAGCAGAATTTTCCCTACCTGGGGTCCCGATGAGTGAGTCCACCTACAGCCTCTTCCAGAAAGGCCGCGCCCACCTCAAGAAGGGCATGGCCGCCCAGGCGACGGTCGCGCTGGAGAAGGCGAAGAAGCGCGAGCCGGACAAGGCGTCGATCCGCGAGGCGCTCGGCATCGCCTATTTCCGCATCCAGCGCTACGACGAGGCCGAGGCGGAGTTCCGCGCCGTGCTCGAGCTCTCCCCGGCCGACGACTACGCTCACTACGCACTCGGCCGCTGCCTCGAGAAGCAGGGCCGAGACGCCGAGGCGAACGGCCACTACAAGCTCGCGAGCTCGCTGCGGCCGGACTCGAAGACCTACAGCTCCCGGATCCTCGACCTCGAGTAGGAGCTACACCAGGCGGTCGCCGGTGACCCTGCGGATCTCGTCGAGCGAGGAGACACCGGCGAGGCAGAGGCGGATGTCGTCCTGCCGCAGCGTCTTCATGCCCTGCTCGACGGCGGCGGCGAAGATGTCGTCGGTCGAGCCGGAGCCGATCAGGCGGATCTTGCCCTTCATCTCCATCACCTCGTACGGGGCGACCCGGCCCGAATAGCCGGTGCCGGCGCACTGGATGCAGCCGTCGGACCTGTAGAGCGAGGTGTCGTCGGCACGCCGCTCGAGCCCGAGCTCGCCCAGCTCGTGCTCGTTCGGCCGGTAGGCCTCGCGGCAATGCAGGCAGAGCCGCCGCGTGAGGCGCTGTGCGACGATGCAGTTGACCGCGCCTGGATCGCGATTCGCGCCGTCTCCTCGTCACGGATCTCCCCGACGAGCAGGACGTCCGGATCGCTGCGCAGGATCGTGCGCAGGCCGCGGGCGAAGGTGAGGCCGCTCTTCGGGTTGACCTCGATCTGGGCGATTCCGGGGGTCTGGTACTCGACGGGATCCTCGATCGTGGTCAGGACGAGGTCGTCCTCGTTGAGCAGGTCGAGCGCGGCGTAGAGCGTCGTTGTCTTGCCCGACCCGGTCGGGCCGACGGCGATCACCGCGCCGTACGGCTGGCGGATTGCGCGGGCGAAGGCCTCCTCGGCCTCGGGAGCCATCCCGAGCTGCGGCAGGCCGAGGCGGCCGCCGGCCCGGTTCATGATCCGCAGCACGATCTGCTCGCCATGCGTCGGCAGGACGGCGATGCGCAGGTCCATCGGCTGGCCGCCGAAGCGGATCGAGACGCGGCCGTCCTGCGGCGCGCGCCGCTCGGCGATGTCCAGCTCGCCCATGATCTTGAGGCGGCTCGTCATCGCCGGCTGCATCGACCGCGAGATCGTCGTCAGCTTGCGCATGACGCCGTCGATCCGCGCCCGCACCTCCATCTGCTTCGCCTGGGGCTCGAAATGGAGGTCCGAGGCGCCCTCGTCGATCGCGCGGGCGATCAGGGAGTTGACGAGCTTGATCGCGGGCGCGCTCGTGGCGGCGCGCTCGCGGATGTCCTCGACGGCGCTCTCGTCGGCCGGCTGCTCCTCCTCCTCGTCGGGTCGGAGACCGCGAGGACGATGTCCTCGCCCGCGAAGTGGATCGGGAGCGCGTCGTAGCGGCGCGCGAACTTCTCCGGGAGCAGGTTCGCGGCGGCCGGCTCGAGGTGCGTCTTCGCCAGGTCGACGTACTCGAGCCCGTGCTGCTCGGCCAGCGCCTGCGCGACGGCGGCGGAGGAGACCCAGCCGTGCGCGACGACGATCTCGCCGAGCCGGTGGCCGGTCGCCTCCTTCTCCGCGAGCGCGCGCTCGAGCTGCTCGCGCGTGAGCAGCTCCTCCCGGAGCAGGATCGAGCCGAGCTGGGGCCTCCGTCCGGGCGCGGCGGCGTCGAGAGGCAGTGGAGGGGGGAGCTTGGCAGCCTCCACCATCCCTCTATCGGAGTAAGTTGCCCGCGGCATGAGGGCTGTTTGCCAGCGAGTTGCAGAAGCGCGGGTGCGGGTGGGGCACGAGATCGTGGGCACGATCGAGCAGGGGCTCTGCGTCCTGCTCGGCGTGGCCCGCGGGGACGCGGAAGCCGACGCGGAGCGGCTCGCCGGGAAGGTCGCGCGCCTGCGGATCTTCGAGGACGAGCGCGGCAAGTTCGACCGCAGCCTGCTCGACGTGGGCGGCTCGGCGCTCGTTGTCAGCCAGTTCACGCTGCTCGCGAACACGGACAAGGGAAACCGGCCGAGCTTCACCGAGGCGGCGGAGCCCGCGGAGGCGGAGCGGCTCTACGAGGCCTTCTGCGCCGCGCTCGCGGCGGCGGGGGTCCCGGTCGAGAAGGGCGCCTTCGGGGCGCGGATGCGCGTCGAGCTCGTCAACGACGGTCCGGTGACGATCGTCCTGTGAAGCTCCTCGTCACGGGCGGCGCCGGCTACCTCGGCTCGGAGATCGCCGCTCGGGCCGAGGCGCGCGGCTGGGACGTGCTCGCGACGCAGCTCGAGCGGAAGCCGCCGGCCGGGCGGCCGGTCCGGCTCGACATCCGCGACGAGGACGAGGCGGTGCGCCGCTTCCTCGAGCACTCGCCGCAGGTCGTGATCCACACCGCCTACCGCCAGGCCGAGGAGGAGGTCTGGGCGGCGATCGTGGCAGGGACTCGCAACGTCGCCCGCGCCGCCGCCCTCGTAGGCGCCCGCCTCGTGCACCTCTCGACCGACCTCATCTTCGACGGCGAGCGCGACGGCCGCTACACCGAGGCGGACGAGCCGTCTCCGGTCGGGCCTTACGGCAAGGCCAAGCTCGCCGCGGAGCTCCTCGCCGCCGAGCTCCATCCGGAGGCGCTCATCGTCCGCACCTCGCTCCTCTACGGAAAGCCCGGGCCGCAGGAGCGGCTCGCGCTCCGCGAGGACATCGCCTTCTACGACGACGAGATCCGGACGCCGCTCCGCGTCGACGAGCTCGCCGCGGCGCTACTCGAGCTGGCGGGCACCGAGCTCGCGGGCGTGCTCCACGTCGCCGGCCCGGACGCGGTCAGCCGCTTCGAGCTCGCCCGCCTGCTCGCCGCGGCCCAGGGGCGCGATCCGGGCGAGCTCCGCCCGGCGTCGGCGCCCCCGGGCCGCTCTCGCAACGTCGCGCTCGACTCGAGCCGCGCGTACGCGCTGCTGCAGACGCGGATCCGCGGCGTCAAAGAAGTCCTGCATCCGCTATGATTCTCCGACCACATTTCACCGGTTCGGAGAAATGGGCGCGCTGCGCCCATTTTTTATGAATCCCGTGCCAGGCTTCAGGCTGGCTCGGGTGTGCAAGTTCAGGAGGCCATGGGGAACGTCCACGACACCGAGAGAAAGCTCCAGCGCGAGGTAGCCCAGCGCGTCCAGTCCGGCTTGCCCGGAGTCGAGGTGTTGGCGCTCGAGCTGAGTGGCCGCGACCGCTTCACGGTCTTCGTCGACCGGATCGGCGGGAAGGTCGATCACGGCCTCTGCGCCCGCGTGACCGAGCTGCTGCGCCCGTACCTCGAGCGCTACTCGGTCGACGTCTCCTCGCCGGGCGTCGAGCGGCCGCTCCGCACGCCGGCGCACTTCGCGCGCGCCGTCGGCCGCACCGTCTCGCTCCGCACGAGCGAGCCGATCGAGGGCCGGAGCAAGTTCCGCGGCGCCGTCGCCGAGGCGGGGGCGCGAGCGGTGAAGGTCGGCGTCGACGGCGCCGAGCTGGACATCCCGTACGAGTCGATCGTGCGGGCCAACCTGATCGACGAAGGGTAGAGAGATGAGCCAGGAGATCATCGAGGCGGTACGCGAGATCGAGCGCGACAAGGGCATCGAGCAGGGCACGCTCGTGGCCGCCCTGGAGGACGCGCTCCTCGCCGCGTACAAGAAGATGCCCGGCGCGTCGCGCCACGCGACGGTCGAGCTCGACGACAACGGCGACTTCCGCGTCTACTCGATCGAGCTGCCGCCCGACATCGAGGAGCGCCTGCTCGACGAGGCCCGCGAGCGGAAGCTCGAGGAGCTCGAGGCGCTCGAGGTGGAGACGGGCGAGCGCTCGCACACGCTCATCTCGGACGACGAGCTCGAGATCGACTGGTCCGACGTTCCCGACGAGCAGGTGAAGCGCGACGACGTCACGCCCGCCGACTTCGGCCGCATCGCCGCCCAGACCGCGAAGCAGGTCATCCTGCAGCGGATCCGGGAGGCCGAGCGCGCGATGATGTACGACGAGTACATCGACCGGGTCGGCGAGGTCGTCACGGGGATCGTCCAGCAGGCCGGCGACCGCAACAACGTGCTCGTCGACCTCGGCAAGGTCGAGGCGCTGCTGCCGCGCTCCGAGCAGGTCGACGGCGAGCGCTACGAGCAGGGCTCGCGGATCAAGGCCGTCATCACCGAGGTCCGCTCGGGCACGAAGGGCCCGCAGGTGATCCTCTCCCGCCGGGACCCGGAGCTGATCAAGACGCTGTTCGAGCTCGAGGTGCCGGAGATCGCCGACGGACTCGTCGAGATCCGCGGCGTCGCCCGCGAGCCGGGGTACCGATCGAAGATCGCAGTCGAGTCGCACGCCCAGGGCGTCGACCCCGTCGGCGCGTGCGTCGGCCCGCGCGGCTCGCGCGTCCGCATGGTCGTCTCCGAGCTCCGCGGCGAGAAGATCGACATCATCCCGTGGAACAACGAGCCGGCGCGCTTCGTCGCCAAGGCGCTCTCGCCCGCGCGCGTGCGCGAGGTCTACATCGACGACGACTCGCGCGAGGCGACGGTCGTCGTCCCCGACGACCAGCTTGCGCTCGCGATCGGCAAGGAGGGCCTCAACGCACGCCTCGCCGCGCGGCTGACCGGCTGGAAGGTCGACATCCAGTCCGACACCGAGTTCGCGCAAGCCGAGGCCGAGGCGGCCTTCGGCGGCGGCGGCGGCGAGGGCGAGGAGTTCTCGGGCCGCTGCGCCGCGATCCTCTCGAACGGCAAGCGCTGTCCGAACGCGTCGCTGCCAGGGTCGAAGTACTGCGGCGTGCCGGCGCACCAGGCGCTCGCCGCGACCGACAGCGACGACGAGGAGCCGGTCGTCACCGAGCCCGAGCCGGAGCTCGAGGCGCTCGCCGAGCGGCTCGACCCCGACGCCGAGGCGGTCGGTCCGGCCGTCCCGCCGCTCGACGTGACCGAGCTCGATCCGGAGGCGCCGGCCGACGTCGCTGCGACGCACGGCCCGGACGCCGAGACGATCGCCGAGGATGAGGGAGAGGTCGATCTCGAGGCGTCGCATCCGCAGGTCGCGCCGCCGCCCGAGGTTCCCGCCGGGATCCCGGTCGAGCGCGAGGAGGAGCCGACAGCCGAGTGAGCGCGCCGGAGAGACGTTGCGTGGGCTGCGGCCGCAGGGCGCCGCAGCGGGAGCTCGTGCGCTTCGTCGCCCGGGACGGCATGTTGACGCCCGGGGCGAAGGAGCCGGGCCGCGGCGCCTACACCTGCCGCAGCCTCGCCTGTTTCGAGCGCGCCGCGGCCCGGCGGGCCTTCAACCGCACCCTGCGGACGAACGTCAAGGTTCAACCGACCCTGGCGCGCCTTTACACTGAAAGGAGCTAATGCCTAACCGTCCCAACCGTCCACTTCGTCCCCGCGGCGCCGGCGGCGCCGGCGGTCGCAAGCGCCGGGTCGTGATCGACTCGACGGCGGGCCGTCCGCGCCAGGACGGACGCCAGGCGCGCGACCGCCAGGAGCCGCGCCCGAAGGGGCCGCAGCAGCCGACCGTCGCGCCGACCGGTCCCGTCACCGTCCAGTCGGGCGTCACCGTCCGCGACCTCTCGCAGGCGCTCGGGATTCCTGCCGCGCAGATCATCAAGATCATGATGGGCCTGGGCGAGATGGTCCAGATCACCCAGTCGATGTCCGACGACGCCGTGCAGCTGATCGCGGCCGAGGTCGGGCGCGAGGTGACGATCAAGCACGTCGGCGACGAGGACGAGGAGCCCGAGGTCTTCGAGGATCCGGAGGAGGCGCTGCAGCCTCGCCCGCCGGTCGTGACGATCATGGGCCACGTCGACCATGGCAAGACGACGCTGCTCGACGCGATCCGCAAGACCTCGGTCGTCACGACCGAGGCCGGCGGGATCACGCAGCACATCGGCGCCTATCAGGTCGAGCACAACGGCCGGAAGATCACCTTCCTCGACACCCCGGGCCACGAGGCCTTCACCGCCATGCGCGCCCGCGGCGCGAAGGTGACGGACATCGCCGTTCTCGTCGTCGCCGCCGACGACAGCGTCATGCCGCAGACGCGCGAGTCGATCTCGCACGCGCGCGCGGCCGAGGTGCCGATCGTCGTCGCGATCAACAAGGTCGACCTCCCGGACGCGAATCCCGACCGCGTCAAGGCCGACCTCGCCGCCGACGGGCTCCAGCCGGAGGAATGGGGCGGCTCGACGCAGTTCGCCGAGGTCTCCGCGAAGCAGGCAGTCGGCCTCGACGACCTGCTCGAGAAGGTGCTGCTCGTGGCCGACGCCGAGCTCGAGCTGACCGCGAACCCGGACGCCGACGCTTCCGGGCCGATCATCGAGTCGCGGCTCGACATCGGCCGCGGCCCCGTCGCGACGATGCTGATCCACCGCGGCACGCTGCGGGTCGGCGACGCGATCGTCGCCGGCGACGCGTCCGGCCGCGTCCGTGCGCTCTACAACTACAAGGGCGAGAAGATCAAGGAGGCGAAGCCGGGCGACCCGGTCGAGATCCTCGGCTTCGACAAGCCGCCGCCCGCCGGCGAGATCGGTCGCGTCGTCGAGAACGAACGGCAGGCAAAGCACCTCGCGAACGTGCGAGGCGAGCGGCTGCGCCGCGAGCAGCTCGCGCAGCAGCGGCCGAGCGGCGTCTCGCTCGAGCGCCTGTTCGAGCAGATGCAGACCGGTGAGGTCAAGGATCTCAACCTCGTGCTCAAGGGCGACGTCGTCGGCTCCGTCGAGGCGGCTGTCAGCGAGCTCTCGAAGATCCAGAACGCCGAGGTGCGCGTGAACGTCCTCCACCAGGGCGTCGGCGCGATTACCGAGAACGACATCATGCTCGCGTCGACCTCGAACGGGATGGTCGTCGGCTTCAACGTCCGCCCGAACGCCGAGGCGCGCGCGCTGGCCGAGCGCGAGGGCGTCGAGATCCGCACGTACCGCGTCATCTACCAGCTGACCGAGGATATCGAGCAGGCGCTCGTCGGCATGCTCTCCGCCGTCCAGACGGAGGAGACGATCGGCGAGGCCGAGGTGCGGGCGCTGTTCAAGGTCTCGCGCCTGGGCACGATCGCGGGCTGCATGGTCACGCACGGCATCGTCCGCCGCGGCGCCCAGGTGCGCATCGTGCGGGACGGGACGGTGGTCTACGACACCACGATCGCGCAGCTGAAGCGGTTCAAGGACGACGCGCGCGAGGTTGCCGAGGGCTTCGAGTGCGGCATCCTGCTCGACGGCTTCAACGACGAGAAGGAAGGCGACGTCCTCGAGGTCTACGAGACCCGCCAGGTCGAGCGAACCTCACTCGACGAGCCGTCACCGGCGACCCCTGCGGCCACGTCCTAGCCGGCCAGGCCCGGTCCACACCCCCACCCGGGTGGGGCTCTTGTACCCGCCTCCCTCGCGGTCGACGATACCGGCGAGTCGCGTACGTGTCTGCGCCGATTTCGTGCCGATTGTGTGACAAGCACTAGGCTCGGAGCAGGGCTGCCGTCTCGTCGTTCGCGGCGAGGTCCATAGGGAGACGGCCGTCGTCGGTGCGCGCCCGCGGGTCGGCACCGTGCACGAGCAGAAGCTCGATCAGCTCGCGGTTACCGCCCTGGGCCGCGCTGTGGAGAGCGGTGAAGCCGCCGTCGACGGCACGACCGTTCGGGTCGGCGCCGTGCTCGAGCAAGACCCGGGCGACCTCGACGTCGCCGCCGAATGCGGCTGCGGTGTTGCAGCGGCCGGACGCGGATCGCGGCGTGGCGCGACATGACGTTCGGATCGGCACCCCGCTCGAGCAGGATCCGCACCGCCTCGGCCTGACGCCCGCACGCCGCCAGGTGAAGCGGTGTGAAACCGTCCTCCGACCACGCCGCCGGGTCGGCGAGCCGCGCGACGTCGCCGCGTCGAAGCCGTCGAGCGGCGGGTTCGCGGACGTGACGGCGTCGAGGAGCTCCGGGCTGCGGTACGCCGCCCTGCGAACCGCAGTCAGGTCCTCCTCGTCGCGCGCAGCCGCCTGCTCGGGCACGCGAGCGAGCAGCGCCAGCACGCCTTGGGCATCGTTCGCGTCGATCAGCTCGAAGATCTCGGTCATCGTCCGGAGAACCTATCGTTGCCGTGCCGACGCCTGCTTGCCATCGTCTTCAATAGGGCCGTGGGCAACGGTTACGTCGGGATCCTGAGCGTCGAGTTGCACTTCCCCGAGGCCGGCTCGCTGAAGGGAAAGCGCAAGTACGTCAAGGCGGCGAAGGCGCAGCTTCAGAACCGGTTCGGCGCGAGCGTCGCCGAGGTCGACCACCATGACCTGTGGCAGCGCGCGCGGCTCACGGTCGCCTGCGTCGCGCGCGGCCACCGCGAGCTCGAGGAGCTGCTCGACGGCGCCGAGCGCTACCTCGCCGGCCAGGCGTGGGAGCTGACGCGCGTTGAGCGGACGATCGTCGACCCGGACGACTAGGCCGCGCCCTGCGCAATCGCCGCCGCGCCCGCGACGAGCAGGATCGCGCCGACGGCCCGCAGCAGCTGCGGTTGTGAGAGGCGCCCGGTCAGGCGTGAGCCGATCAGCGCTCCGGGCAGCGACGCGGCCGCTCCGACCGAAAGCAGCGTCCAGTCGATCCCGCCCGGAATGTGGCCGAGGAGTCCGGCCCCGCCGACCGCGATCCCGACGACGAGATTCGTGCCGATCGCGCGCGACGGCTCCTCCCCGACCCAGCGCAGCAGGGCCGGCAGCCGGAGTGAGCCGAGGATCAGCCCGATCAGGCCGCCGAGGAAACCGATCGCGAGGCCGGCGCCGATCGCCGCGCCGACGTGCGAGCCGCCCGCGCGTTCGCGTGCCGACGACCGCCGCGGCCGCAGCGTGTCGACCCCGAACACGAGCAGGGCCGCACCGATCAGGATCCGGAGAGCGTCGGCAGGCACCTCGGTCGCGAGGAAGCCGCCTGCGAGCGCGCCGGCCACCGATGGCGGGATCATCCACGCGACGAGCCGCCAGTCAACCCGCCCGGCGCGGACGTGGGTCGCCGATGCCGTCGCCGCTGCAACGCCCGAGATCGCGATGTTTGCACCGGCCGCGGCTGCGGGCGACGTGCCCGCGAAGAGCAGCACCGGCAGCCGGATGTTGCCGAGCACGAGCCCTACGAGCCCGCCCGCGAGAGCAGTGACGAAGCACCAGACGGCGACTCCGGCGAGGACGAGCGTGTGCAACGCGCTTGAATATCAACCATGACGGACCGGATGCGACGGGTGAACGAGTCGGTGCGGCAGGTTCTCGCCGAGGCGGTTGTCGAGCTCAAGGACCCCCGGATCGGGCTCGTGACCGTCACCGGGGTCGAGACCTCGCCCGATCTCCGCCACGCGACGGTGTACGTCAGCGTGCTCGGCTCGGAGCGGAAGCGCATCCAGAGCCTCGAGGGTCTCGAGGCCGCTCACGGACTCCTGCAGGCGCGGCTCGCGCGGGAGCTCCGGATGAAGCGAACCCCCCAACTTGCGTTCGAGTACGATCCGTCGGTTGAGCGCGGCGTGCGCATGACGCAACTGATCGATGAGCTCGCTCCAGGGGACGACCACGGCTGACGTGCAGGCGGTCGCGGACGCGATTCGCGCCCACGACCGTTTTCTCGTCACCGCCCACGAGAACCCCGACGGCGACGCGCTCGGGTCGCTGCTCGCCAGCCACCTGGCCCTGCAGGCCCTCGGCAAGGACAGCGTGATGGCGCTCGCGACGGATGCGCCCCTCCCGGGCGAATACACGTTCATGGAGCTCGGCGACCTGCGTCGGTCTTGGCCGCCGGATCTCGCCGAGCGCGTCCTGGTCGCGGTCGACTGCGCGCAGGAGAGCCGGATCGCCGCGTCCGACGCGCTCGCATCGGCGCCGCTCATCATCAACATCGACCACCACCACGACAACACACGCTTCGGCGGCGTGAACCTGATCGTCCCGAACGCATCGTCGACGGGTGAGGTGCTGCGCGACGTCTTCCAGGCGCTCGACGTTCCGTTGACGCCGGAAATCGCCGAGGCGCTCTACATCGCACTCGTCACCGATACCGGCCGATTCCAGTACACCAACACGACGCCGAAGGCGCTCCGGCTCGCCGCCGACCTCGTGGAGTCCGGGGCGGACGTCCATCGGATCTTCCAGGGCGTCTACGAGTCGGTCGAGTTCGCGAAGCTCAAGCTGCTGGCGCGCGCGCTCGAGCGGGCCCACGTGTACGAGGGCGGCCGCGTCGTCGTCTCGTACCTGCTCCGCACCGATTTCACCGAGGTGGGAGCGGCCGAGTCGTACTCCGAAGGGATCATCGACTACCTCCGCGCCGTCGAGGGCGCACAGATGGCGGTGCTGATCCGCGAGCCGCCGCGGCCCTCCGGACCGGCGCGGCGCATCAGCCTGCGGTCGAGCGTCGACGAGCTGGATGTCTCGGCGATCGCCCGCAAGTCCGGCGGCGGGGGCCACCGCCAGGCCGCGGGCTTCTCCAGCGACGCCTCGATCGAGGACATCACCGCGTTCGTCGTCCGCGAGTTCGCGGCCGCCGCGGCGGCGCATGCCTCCGCGAGCGCTTAGCCCCAGCGGGATCGTCCTCGTCGACAAGCCGGCGGGGCCGAGCTCGTTCGCGCTCGTCGCCGAGCTGCGGCGCCGCACCGGGGCGCGGACGGGACACGCCGGCACGCTGGATCCGTTCGCAAGCGGACTGCTCGTCTTGTTGTCCGGGGCGGCAACTAAACTGACACCATGCTTCGTCGGCCTGGACAAGCGCTACTGCACCGAGATCGATCTGACCTCTCGGAGCTCCACCGGCGACCCGGAAGGGGAGGTCGCCGAGCGGCACGAGCCGCCGTCCGCGGCCGAGCTCGAGCGGCGGCTCGCGGGCCTCCGCGGCGAGATCGAGCTGCCGATCCCGGCCGCCTCGGCAGTCAAGATCGGCGGTGAGCGCGCCTACAAGCTGGCACGCCGCGGCGTCGCCGTCGAGATGCCGCTGCGCCGCTCGCGCGTCGACGCGCTCGACGTCATCGCGTATACGGATGAGATCGTGACCCTCGACCTGCGCGTCAGCTCGGGCACGTACGTGCGGTCGATCGCCGATGCGCTCGGCGGCCATTGCGTGTCGCTCCGGCGTACCCAGGTCGGTCCGTTCTCGGTCGAGGAGGCCGACCCGGAACGGATCGTCCCGTCCGCGGAGGCCCTGGCGCGGCTGCCCGCGGAAGCGCTGGCGAACGTGCCAGAGCGTGTGCGGGGGCGCGCGTGAACGTCGCTCGGACGCCGGAGGAGCTCGAGCAGGTGCCCCGCGCCGTGGCGATCGGGACGTTCGACGGCGTGCACCTCGGGCACCGGCGCGTGATCGAGGCCGCGCTGGCGGCGGAGCTGCGGTCGACCGTGGTGACGTTCGCGCCGCATCCGCGGACGATCCTCGGTAACCGGGTCGAGCTGCTCTCGAGCCTCGAGCGGCGGCTCGAGCTGATCGCCCAGCTCGGTGTCGCGGACACGCTCGTGGTCGAGTTCACGCTCGAGCTCGCACGCCTCGAGCCGGAGCAGTTCGCCGAGTCGGTGCTGCGGCGGATCGGAGCCGAGGTCGTCGTCGCCGGCCCGAGTTTCCGCTTCGGCCGCGGCGCGAGCGGCGACCTCGAGCGGCTGCGCAGTCTCGGCTTCGACGCGCGGACCGTTCCGCTCGTCGAGGGTGTCTCGTCGAGCGCGCTCCGGCGGCTCCTGCAAGCCGGCCAGGTACAAGAGGCGGCACGGCTGCTCGGTCGGGCGCCCGAGGTCGAGGGCACCGTCGTGCTCGGCGACCAGCGTGGCGGCACGCTCGGCTTCCCGACGGCGAACGTCGCGGTCGACGCCGACCTGCTCGTACCTGCGTACGGCATCTACGCGGGCGCGGCGGCCGGCCACCGCGCCGCGGTCTCGATCGGGACGAACCCGCACTACGGCGGCGAGGAGCGGCGGGTTGAGGCGTTCCTCCTCGACTTCGAGGGCGATCTCTACGGCGACCGGCTCGTCGTGGAGCTGTGGGAGCGCCTGCGGGACGAGCGCGCCTTCGGTAGCGAGGAGGAGCTCATCGAGGCAATCGCGGACGACGTGCGGCGGGCGCGGGACGCGACGCCCCCGGCCTGAGCAGACCGCAGGTTTCCGGTGGCCTGCGGCATCTATCCAGTCGTGGAGCCTTCTGTAGCCGACCCCATCCCCGAGAACGCCGTCTACTGCATCGCGTGCAAGACGGTGTATGCCAAGCCGGCCGACGGGGGCCGCTCCGGACTCGGCGCCAGCTGCCCTCATTGCGGCTACATCGGCTGGATCGCCGTGCGGCTCGCCTCGGATCCGCCTCGGCGGATCGATGAGCGGCCGACCGCCTGACGGGCCGCAAGTTTCCCCGATTCGCGGCGTCTTGTCGGTCGTGGATGCCTCTCCCCGCGCCAAAGGGCACCTCCTGGTGCTCGAGAGCGTGCGCTGCCTCGATTGCGGCGAGGTCTATGCGAAACCGGGGGAGGGTGGGACCGTCGAGCAGAACCCGGGGTGTCCCAAGTGCGGCTACGTCGGCTGGCTGTCGGTCAGCCTGCCCGTCGAGCGGCGCTTCGCACGGCCCCACTCCGGCGGGGATCGGCCGCCGCGCCCGTCCGTGCTACCGCACTGACGCCGCCGAAGTAGTGATGCCGCTCCGGCCAACGCCGGACAGCGAGCCCGCGGCGCTCGAACTCGGCGAGTGCGTCCTCGTCGACCCCGGGCTCGGCGTTGACGAGGTCGCCTGCGGGATGGAACCTCGGCCGCTCGACGGCGGCGACCGGATCGAGCCCCTCGTCCAGGATCCCGATCGTCGTCAGGAGCAGCGCGGTGCGGAGCCGTGTCCCCCCCGCAGCGCCGACCGCGAGGTCGAGACGATCGCCGTCGAGAACGAGGCTCGGCGCCATCATGCTCAGCATCCGCTGCCCGGGCTCGAGCGGGCCGCGAAGCAGGTCGGCCTCCCCGAGCATGCTGTTCAGGTGCAGGTCGAGCCCCGGTACGAAGTCGCCCGAGCCGAGCCCGAGGCTCGTGGTCAGCACGCAGGCGTTCCCTTCGTCGTCGACGACGGTGAGGTTCGTCGTGTGGCCTGGAAGCTCGTCGCCTGCCAGCGCCGACACGAGCGCGACGACCCGCTCCGCCGCCGGCAGACCGTGGACGCGCGGTAGGCGGCGGATGGTGTCCGGCAGGCCGGAGAGGCCGGCGCGCGTGAGAAACCGCCGCCCGAGCCACGGCACCTCGACGGGCTCGGTCCAGACCGCCTCGTAGGTCTCCAGATCCGCCCGGGTCACGAGCCCGCCGCGCTCCTCCATCAGCGCGAGCAGGGCGTCCGCCAGCGAGCCGCGGTAGACGCTCGCGGCGCCCTCGGCGGCGATCAGCTCGAGCGCGACGGCCATTCCGGGCTGCTCCAGCCAGCCGTTCGGCCCGAGGAGCTCGCCGCCCGGAGCGTAGATCCGGGCGCCCGCGTCCATCGTCATCACCGGAGCGAGCATCGCCAGGCAGGCAGCGTGCGCCGGCGGCAGCACGACGCCCGACCGCGCGAGCCGCAGCGCCGGCTCGACGAGGCGGGGCCAGTCCAGCCGCCCGTGCTCGCGCCAGAGCGCCTCCAGGCCCGCCGGCACCCCTGGCACGGCGCACGAGGCCGGCCCGACCGCATAGTGGACGAGCTCCTCACCGAAGGGGACGGCGAGGTGAACGAGCTCGGGCTGACGCGGCTCGGCGCCGAGCCCGGGCACCGCGCAGAAGCAGTCGAGGTTGCGGACACGCCCGCCGACGGCCTCGAGGTAGATCGCATGGCCGCCGCCCAGCAGCCCCGTCATCACGGTCTCGGAGACGCACGAGGCGAGGCACGCCGCCACCGCCGCATCGGCGGCCGAGCCGCCCTCGACGAGGATCTCCCAGCCGGCGTCCGCCGTCGCCGGGTGACCGGCTGCAACCCCAGCAACCATCAGGGGTTGCTACCCTACCCCGCGTCCGCAGCCTCGGCCGCTCGCGTCCTTCCTTGCGCGGCGCGCGGAGACTGCGGAATCCATTTCAGAGGAGGCTGGATGACCCTCACCAAGGAAGCCAAGCAGGAGATCATCACGAAATACGGCCGAAGCGAGGCCGACACGGGCTCGCCGCAGGTGCAGATCGCGCTCTTGACGACGCGGATCAACGAGCTGACCGAGCACCTCCGCACCCACAAGCACGATTTCTACTCGCGCCGTGGGCTGCTGAAGCTGGTCGGGCGCCGCCGCCGTTTCCTGAACTACCTGCAAAAGCACGATCTCGAGGGCTACCGCGCCCTGATCAAGGAGCTCGGCATCAGGAGATAACGAGCTCAATGGGAAACCGGAGGGTGGAAGTTTGAGCGAGCTCCCGCGAGGAGCTGTCTCAAACTCCCACTCTCCCAGAAGCAGAGTGGAGGACAACTGATGAGTATTGCCACCGAGCGTCCGACAGCTGTCTCGGTGACCGTCGGCGGGCAGGAGATCTCGTTCGAGACGGGGAAGCTCGCCAAGCAGGCGGACGGCGCAGTCGTGGTCCGGAGCGGCGAGACGATGGTGCTCGCGACCGCACAGGGCCGCCAGGAGGCCCGCGAGGGCGCGGACTTCTTCCCGCTGACCGTCGACGTCGAGGAGCGGATGTACGCCGCCGGAAAAATCCCCGGCGGTTTCTTCAAGCGCGAAGGTCGCCCGACCGAGAAGGCGATCCTGACCGCGCGCATGATCGACCGCCCGATTCGGCCGCTGTGGCCGAAGGGCTTCAAGAACGAGGTGCAGGTGATCTGCACCGTGTTGTCCGCGGATCTGGTCACCGCGCACGACATCCTCTGCATCAACGGGGCCTCGGCCGCATTGATGATCTCGCCGCTGCCGTTCCTCGGGCCGGTCGGCGCCGTCCGCATCGGCATGATCGACGGGCAGCTGACCGTCAACCCGACGCTGCAGGAGACGGAGCACGAGGCGTCGCTCGACCTCGTCGTCGTGGGCACGAAGGAAGGTCTGACGATGGTCGAGGCCGGCGCCGACGTCGTCCCGGAGAACATCCTGCTCGAAGCCTTCGAGCTGGCACACGGGGAGATCCGCAAGCTCTGCGAGGCGCAGGAGGAGCTGCGCGACCGAGCGGGCAAGCCGAAGTGGCTCGACGCGCAGCTGAGCGAGGAGCTCGAGCGAGAGCACGGCCACATGATCTGGGAGCGGATCCAGAGCGTGGGCCTGCGTGAAGCGGGCGCGATCGTCGAAGAGCTGCTGCAACAGCTGGCGCCGCCGCTGTCGATGGACTCCACCGAGGAGGACATCGTCCGGCAGACGCAGGTTCGGTCAGGCCTGCAGATGCTGCTCGACAGGCAGCGCTTGGTCGCCATCGAGGGCCCGGTGCGCGAGCAGTTCGGCGACGACCTGCGGGCGCTGACCGAGGCGGAGCAGGACTCGAAGGAGCTCAAGTCCGCGAAGCGGCATCTCCTGTTCGAGCGGATCATCGACGGCGTCGCGCTGCCGTTCCCGGTCGGCCCTGCGGTCGTCGGCGACGACGAGGGCCCGGTCGTCAAGGACGCGCTGACGAAGCAGTACGTCAAGCGCGCAGCCGAGGCGATCTACAAGGACCTCGTGCGGAAGAAGATCGCCGTCGAGAAGCGTCGTCCGGACGGCCGCGGCACCGAAGAGATCCGGCCGATCGAGTGCGAGGTCGGCGTCTCGGCGCGCACGCACGGCTCGGGCCTTTTCACCCGCGGGCAGACGCAGATCATGTCGCTGCTCACGCTTGGCACGGCGAAGGAGGGGCAGCGCATCGACGACCTCTCCCTCGAGGAAGAGCGCCGCTTCATGCATCACTACAACTTCCCGCCCTACTCGGTCGGAGAGACGGGCTTCATGCGCGGCCCGAAGCGGCGCGACATCGGCCACGGCGCGCTCGCGCAGCGGGCGCTCGAGGCGATGATCCCGCCGGCCGAGGAGTTCCCCTACACGATCCGCATCGTCTCCGAGACGCTCGAGTCGAACGGCTCGTCGTCGATGGGCTCGGTCTGCGGCTCGACGCTGGCGTTGATGGACGCGGGCGTGCCGATCAAGGCCCCGGTCAGCGGCATCGCGATGGGCCTCGTCAAGGAAGGCGACGACTACGTCATCCTCACCGACATCCAGGGCGCCGAAGACCACCTGGGCGACATGGACTTCAAGGTCGCCGGCACGCGGGACGGGATCACCGCGCTCCAGATGGACATCAAGATCACCGGCGTCACGCAGGAGATCATGCGGTCCGCCCTGGAGCAGGCACAGCGGGCCCGCTCGTTCATCCTCGACAAGATGCTCGAGGCGATTCCGGCGCCGCGCGCCGAGCTCGCTGCGACCGCCCCGCGGATCACGTCGATCAAGATCCAGCAGGAGCAGATCGGCCTCGTGATCGGCAAGGGCGGCGAGACGATCCGCGGGCTGGAGTCGGATTACGACGTCCAGATCGACATCGAGGAGGACGGCACGATCCTGATCTACGCGACCGACGGCACGAAGGCCGAGGCGGCGATCGCTGCGATCAAGGCCCTGACGAAGGAGCCGGAGGTGGGCGACACCTACACCGGCAAGATCGTCAAGACGACGCAGTTCGGCGCGTTCGTCGAGCTGAAGAAGGGAACCGACGGGCTGCTCCACGTCTCGAACGTCGGCCCCGGCCGGGTCGGCCACATCGAGGACGTGATGCAGCGCGGCGACGTCGTCGACGTCGTCGTGCAGGAGGTCGACAAGGAGCGCGGCCGGATCGGCCTGAAGCTCGTCGCGAAGCATGAGAACGGCACCCTCGTCCAGCCGGAGGAGCTGATCGAGCGGGCGAAGAACGCCCCGCCGCGCGAGGAGCGCGAGGAGCGCCCCCGCGGCGACCGCCGGGGCGGGCCCCGCGGGGGCGGCCGCGATCGGAGCCGGGGCGGCTCGCGCGGCGACCGCGGCGCGAACGGCGGAGGCGGCGGCGAAGGCTAGCCGGCTCTGCGAGACGGAATGACGCCCGAGGGCGGGGGAGACCCCGCCCTCGGCGCCAATGCACCTGAAGGAGGAGGCGGCCACGCCCGGGTACGATCGTCCCGTGCAGAAGTACACCCTGTCCGAGCTCGACTCCGGCGAGCGCGTCGTCTCGGAGCGGGTGCCGAGCGTCCGCTCGGTCGCGCTCGGCTTCTGGATCGGCGCCGGGTCGCGCGACGAGCGGCCGGACCGGGCAGGGGTGTCGCACTTCCTCGAGCACCTGCTGTTCAAGGGCTCGCGCACGTACTCGGCGCAGGAGATCGCCGAGACGTTCGATTCGATGGGCGCGGAGCTGAACGCCGCCACCTCGCGCGAGCACACCGTCGTCTACTCGCGCGTGCCGGACGGCCACGTCGAGCGAGCGCTCGACGTGATGTGCGACATGGTGTTCGCGCCCACCTTCGCCGATCTCGATCAGGAGCGCGAGGTCGTGCTGGAGGAGATCGCGATGTACGAGGACACGCCGCAGGAGCTCGTCCACGATCTCTGCTCCGAGGCCGTGTTCGCGCGGCATCCGCTCGGCCGGCCCGTGATCGGCACGGCGGAGGTGATTTCCACCGTGAGCCGGCGCGCGCTCGCCGCCTATCACCGGACCGCGTACGCCGGAGGGAACGTCGTCATCTCGGCGGCGGGGAACATCGAACATAACCGGCTCGTCCGGCTGATCCGCAAGGTGCACGACCGCCGCGCACAGCCGCCCGCCAAGGGACCGCGCCTGCGCTCGCCGCTCGTCAAGGTGCCGCCGCCGGGACTCCGCTTCGCGCACAAGGAGACCGAGCAGTACCACGTCTGCCTCGGCGCGCCGGGGATCGCGCGCTCCGATCGCCGCCGGTTCGCCGCGTCGCTCCTCGACGGAATCGTCGGCGGCTCGGCGTCGTCGCGCCTCTTTCAGGAGATCCGCGAGAAGCGCGGGATGGCGTACGCCGTCTACAGCTTCGCGTCGCAGTACACCGACACGGGACTCGTCGGGATCTACGTCGGCACGCGCGAAGAGAACGTCGCCGCGTGCCTCGAGATCTGCGTCGAGCAGCTGGCCGAGATCGCGGCCGGCAAGCTGCGCCCGCGCGAGCTCGACCGTGCGAAGGAGAACTTGAAGGGCCGGATCATGCTCTCGATGGAGTCGACCTCCAACCGGATGAGCAGGCTCGGCAAGTCGATCGTCACCGACACGGAGCTGCTCAGCTTCGAGCGGATCATCGCGGAGATCGACGCCGTCGAGGCGGATGCGATCGCCGAGCTCGCGGGGATGCTGTTCGCGCCCGAGCGGCTGTCGGTCTCGGGTGTCGGGCCGGACGAGGATCGGTTCCGCGCTGCGGCTGCGCGCGTGAACCCGGCCGTCGTCGCCCGTGCCGCCGCATGAGAGTCGCGCTGCTCGGCCATCGCGGGAACGTCGGGCGGGCGCTCGAACCCGCGCTCCGAGCGGCAGGGCACGAGGTGCGCGGGATCGGCTCCGGCGACGCCGTGGAGGTTGCGGGGCTCGACGCCGCCGTCGATTTCACGACCCCTGAGGCGGGGCCGGACAACGTCCGGGCCTGCCTCGAGCAGGGCGTCCCGTGCGTCGTCGGGACGACCGGGTTCGACCTCGTCGTACTCGGCGAGCTCGCGCGCGAACGAGGACTCGCGCTCTTCCATGCGGCAAACTTCGCGATCGGGGCGGTGCTGATGATGCGCTTCGCCGCGGAGGCGGCAGCATTGATGCCGCGGGTCGAGATCGTCGAGCTTCACAACGAGGCGAAGCGGGACGCCCCGTCGGGGACGGCCCGGGCCACGGCCGCGCTCGTCCCGGGCGGCGCCGAGATCCATTCCGTGCGGCTGCCCGGGCTCGTCGCGCACCAGGAGGTGCTGCTCGGCGGCGACGGGCAGCTGTTGACGATCCGTCACGACACCTTTTCCCGCGAGGCCTTCGTCCCCGGGGTTCTGCTCGCGCTGGAGCGGCTGAGCGCGCTTCCGCCGGGTCTGACGGTCGGCCTCGAGACGCTTCTCTAGCCTCGTCGCGGCCGCCGAGTCGCCCTCGCGGCAGCGCACCGCCCGCGATTGTCACACTCTCGGCACAAAGGACATCTGGCGGGCGGGGACCGCGCACAGTTAGGCTCGACGCCAGGCAGGGGGCGGGTCGGGACCCGCAGTTACACGCGCGTGTACCTGTAAGGCGCCTGGCCGCAGGCCCGCGCACAACGGGCGGCCGGCCGCGCCCTCCAGGGCCGCTTCACGGCGGCGCCGGGGCAGGAACCCGACGGGCGAAGGAGTAAGATCCCCCCGTGCTCGGCGAGGTCCTGACGGCGATCGTGACACCCTTCCGGGCAGACGGTTCCGTCAATCTCGAGCGGTTCCAGGAGCTTGCCCGCTACCTCGTCGACCACGGCTCGGACGGGCTCGTCGTTGCCGGCACCACCGGCGAGTCGCCGACACTCTCCGACGAGGAGCGGCTGACGCTCTTCGCCGCCGCGGTCGACGCGGTCGGCGACCGCGCGACCGTGATCGCGGGCACCGGCACCTACTCGACCGCGCACTCGATCCATCTGACCGAGAAGGCGCACGAGCTGGGCGTCGACGGCTTCCTCGTCGTCACGCCCTACTACAACAAGCCGCCCGCGCGCGGGATCGTCGAGCACTTCCGTGCGATCGCGGCCGCGAGCGACCGCCCAATCATCGCCTACAACATCCCGAGCCGCGTCGTGCTCAACCTCGAGCCGGAGACGATCGCTGAGCTCGGCGAGATCCCCACGGTCGTGGCGGTCAAGCAGGCACACGACGACCTCGACCAGGCCCGTCGCATCCTCGCCGAGACGGATCTCGATCTTTACGCCGGCGACGACGTGCTGCTCTACCCGTTCCTCGAGCTCGGCGGCATCGGCGGCGTCTGCGTCCACGCGCATGTCGTGGGGCCGCAAGTCAAGGAGATGATCCGCGCTTTCCGGGAAGGCGACGAGGCGCGCGCGACGCAGCTCAACGAGGAGCTCCGGCCGTCGTACGAGCTGCTGAAGGTGCAGACGAACCCGATCGCGATCAAGGCGGCGCTGAACCTGCTCGGCCACGATGTCGGCGGTCTCCGCCTTCCCCTGGTCGAGGCGAGCGAGGACGAGCGCACCCGCGTCCGCGACTGCCTCGACCGCCTCGGGATCGCAGCTCCAGCACCCGCGTAGGCATGGCGCCGCAGCGGGGGCGGGCGACGCTGGGCTACGTCCAGAGTCTCGTCCCGCAGCTCGACCGGCCAGCCTGGATCCTCCAGATCGGCGGTCTCGTCAACTCGTTCGGGACAGGCCTGGTCTACCCGTTCACGATCATCTACCTGCACAACGTGCGCGGCCTGTCGCTCGGCGTCGCCGGCCTCGTCGTCGCCACCTTCGGCGGCGTGACCTTCCTGCTCACGCCGCTCGCGGGCGCGGCGATCGACCGGGCCGGCGCCCGGGTGATTCTCGGCGCCTCGCTCGTCCTCCTCGCACTCGGCTACGGGCTCTTCCCGACCATCCGGGCGGTCTGGCAGGCGTTCGTCTACATGACCGTCGCCGGCGTCGGCAACGCACTCTTCTGGCCGAGCCAGCAGACCCTCATCGCCGGGACGAGCGAGGGAGCCGTCCGGGCGGGAGCGTTCGCGCTGCGGGCGATCGCGCAGAACCTCGGCATGGCCCTTGGGGGGATCGCCGGAGGCCTGATCGCCGTGACCTCGCATCCGCGAACGTTCACGATCCTCTTCCTCGTCGACGCCGCGACATTTCTCGGCTACATCGTGTTGCTGCCCGCGCTGCCGGAGGCCTCGCGGACGCACACGGCCGGTCCGCCGGGAAGCTACCGGGACGTGTTCCGCGACCGGCTCTTCCTCGGCCTGATCGCGCTGAACGTCGTCTTCGTCGCGTTCGCCTACGCGCAGTTCGACGTGACGCTGCCGGCGTTCGCGAAGAACGTCGCCGACGTGAGCGAGCGCGAGATCGGAGCGATCTTCTTCGTCAACATGATCGTCGTCGTCTTCGCGCAGCTGCCGGTGACGCGCTTCCTCGAGGGGCGGCAGCGAATGCGGGCGCTCTCCGCGGCCACGGTCGTGTGGTCGGCCTCCTTCGTCCTCGTGCTGGCGACCGGACTCTGGCTGCGCAACATTGCCGCGGCAGCGCTGCTCGCGTTCGCGGCAGTCGTCTTCACGCTCGGCGAGACGCTCCACGGACCGCTCCAGAGCTCGCTGATCGCGGATCTCGCGCCGTCGCACCTGCGCGGTCGCTACATGTCGCTCGTCACGAACTCGTTCGCGCTCGGCTTCACGATCGGCCCCGCGATCGGCGGCGCTCTCCTGGCGACGTCGCACACGGCCGTTTGGCTCGTCTCGATCGTCGCTCTCTCGATCGCGGGGACGGCGATGCTGATGCTCGAGCAACAGGCGCCGGAACGCGTCCGCGTGGCGCCCGTGCGCGGCGGCTGAACCGCCGCGCAGTGCTAGGCGACCGCAGCCGCGAGCGTGCGGGAGCCGAGGACGTGCGGCTCCTCGTGGTGAACCTCGTCGAGCGCTTCGAGCACGAGCGGACAGAACTGCGTCCCGCCGTTGGCGTGCAGCTCCTCGAGCGCACTCTGCGTGTCGCGACCGCGGCGGTACGGCCGGTCGCTCGTCAGCGCGTCGAAGGCGTCCGCGACGAGCACGATCCGCGCCGCGAGCGGAATCTCGTCGCCGGCGAGACCGTCGGGGTACCCACAGCCGTCGATCCGCTCGTGACTCGAGCGCGCGATCTGGCGGACGATCGGGTGAACGTCGATCTCCGAGAGGATGAAGTCGGAGATGACCGGGTGCTCCTTCATCACGCGCCACTCGGCTTCGTCGAGCGGCCCGGGCTTATGGAGGATCCGCTCGGGAATCCCGATCTTGCCGATGTCGTGCAGCAGCGCGCCGATCTCGACGGCGTCGAGATCGGGACCGTCGACCCCGAGCCGCGACGCCAGCGCAACGGCGATGGAGGACACGCGCTCCGTGTGCCCGCCGGTGTAGTAGTCCTTCGCCTCCATGCTGCGCGAGAGGGCGGCGATCGTGTCGAGATGCGTCTTGCGGACGCGCTCCACGAGCTCGGCGCTCTCGATCGCAGTCGCGAGCTGGGGCAGGATCGCCTCCTGCAACCGGGCCCAACGCTCGGAGTCGAAGTCGGCGCCCGGCTCGACGTCGAGCGATCCGATCCGCGTGCCGCCGGCCACGAGAGGAATGCCGCGGTCGAGTGGGCTGAGCACGATCGACACCCGCGCGCCTGTCACAACGGAGAGGCGGCGCTCGGCGAAGGTCACGAGCGCGTCGCGGTCGTGAGCCCGCGACGCGAGACCCGCGGCGAACTCGAACAGCGCCCGTAGGTCCTCGTTGGCCGTCCGTAGCTCCTCGACCGACTCGCGGGTCCGCTCGAGGTAGAGGCGCGTCGAAAGGATGAGCAGCGCCGGCGGGAGGACGAACGCGACGAGGCCGGCGACGCCGACCTTGTCGTACGCGACGCTCGAGGCCAGCGCCAAGGGGCCGAAGGCGAGGTTGTGGGGCGTCATCCACCGGAATCGCTCGTGCCAGATGTCGACCGCGCCGCGGCGCTCCGACAGGCTCATGGCCACGGTGACGAGTCCGATGTTCACGAGCCAGAAGATGGCGCCCGCCAGAAGCGCGCACGCGAACTCGACGGGAGTGCTGCTCCCGGCGATCGAGTAGGTCGCGGCGCCGGCCGCAGCGGCCAGCGAGAAGGCGGCGGCGTTGAAGACGACGCGGTACAGGACGACGCGATGGCGAACGCCGAGCACGATCGCTGCGAGCACCGCCGTCGCCATCGCGGTGCCGACACCGAAGCGGAAGCCGACCGCCAGCAGGCCGATTCCCGCGACGCTGGTCGCCCCCCGGCCGTAGACCTCGACGGCGACGGACTGAAGGACCAGCGTGAGCGCGACGAAGCTCAGGAGAGCAGCGGGCGCGCCCGTCGAGGCGTCCCAGATGCCGTCGCCGGAGGCCACGAGGCAAGCAATCGAGGCTGCGGCGACGAGCGCGACGAGGACCGCGACCGCACTCGGGTCGCGCGCTGTCCGTCCCTCGCTCACCGGATCTCGAAGAAGCCCGTCCAGCCGGTCGTGCGCGTCCAGCCGGTCGTGCGCGTCCAGCCGGTCGTGCGCGTCCAGCCGGTGGTGCGCGTCCA
>WNGD01000537.1_pt1 | contig 40920 bp, 40 predicted proteins | sample 5400671 | NCBI WGS metagenome assembly WNGD01 (sample SAMN13153369, study PRJNA577476) | soil metagenome | isolation source: 40 cm soil or saprolite under grassland replicate 2 | place: USA:California | collected 2016-06-15 | reverse complement strand
CCGTCTGATGAAACTGGCAGATGAGCAAGGATTACATTATCTGACTCGCATAGATGCCCAACTCAATAAACTCACCAAGCTAATCAGTGACTTACTGGATGTCTCTCGAATGCAGACAGGCAAACTCGCCTTTCAAATAGAATCGTTTGATCTGGATACCCTGGTACATGAAACAGTAGAAAACGTCCAGGCCGCCACAACGACGCATCAGTTCCTCGTCGAGGGAAGAGCAGACGCACGCATGTTCGGAGATAAAGACCGACTTGGGCAGGTCTTCATCAATCTGCTTACCAATGCGGTGAAGTATTCTCCACACGCGAACAAGGTACTGGTACATCTCTCACGAGACCACGAGCAGGCCATCGTGAGCGTGCAGGACTCTGGCATTGGCATTGACGAAGCCCATCAGCAAAACATCTTTGAACGCTTCTATCAAATCACTGATTCGGAGGAAAAAACCTATCCCGGGCTTGGCATTGGCCTGTATATCTCACGGGAGATCGTCGAGCGCCATCATGGGCGGATCGAGGTACACAGCCGCAAAGGAGAGGGAGCCACCTTTTCTGTCCTAGAGCGTATGCAAAGCGGACGCAAAAGAATCCTTGTCGTGGACGATGATCCGGACATTCTAGAGTTTCTTCAGGTGATCCTGGAGGAGGAAGGTTATGCCGTTGTGACCTCGGACAAGGGTGAATATCTCGAACAACTCCACAATGGCGAGCTACCAGACCTTATCCTGGTAGATGTCCTGCTCTCAGGGCAAGATGGACGCGAGATTGTCAGACACCTCAAGAGTCAGGAGGAGACCAGACATATTCCCGTTATGATGTTCTCGGCACATCCCAATGCGCAGGAAACGGCACGGCAGGCAGGAGCAGAGGATTTCCTGGCAAAGCCATTTGAGATCGACGCCTTGTTAACAAAAATAGCGCACTACGTCTGATTGCTTCAAGCGCCATTGTTACCTGCCAACTCCTGACTGGTACCGTATTATTTCTCCTTCAAGTCTCTATGTTTCGCTCTATTCTTTTTAAAGACTACGCCGATACCAATAATCAATGCGAGAAATACAACGGTACCGACAATCAATGCAAAAGGTATCTCTGTTGCTCCTTTTGTTACTGTCCCGGCTGGCTTCTGTACTGTAACTCCTGTCGGTGTAGTTATCAGCGAAGCCGCTGGACCAATAACTTTATCTTGCAATGTATCATCTGGTGCAGGCAATTTCACCTGGGGATTATGTGGGGGGTTGCCGTTACTGGGATAATTGCCGTATACGTTGTAGTAGTTCGTTGCTTGCTCCGTGACATTGAGATTTTTACTTATACGGCTCGTTCTATTTCCCGCATCGACTGTCAGTGTCAGCGTGTAGGTGCCTGTTGCCCTATAGGTATGGTGCACTTCTATACCGCTTGCCTGCGTACCATCGCCAAAGTTCCAGTTATAGGTAAGAGCCTTGTTCTTACCAGTTGGATCGAATGCTGTTCTGGCATTTAAGATAAGGTTCTGCCCTACCCTGGTCTGCCCGATATCGCTGATGGCTGCGATAGGGACTTCTTGCGGCAGATCACCGGTGGCGCTTTGTCCGAGAATAGAGGGCTGGTTAAGCATCCAGCTCGTAAGCATACCCGGTAGTGCGAGGGCAAGCATGAGCGCATTGGACTTCTGTGAACCGCCCTGGGCAAAGGTATTCATCAGTTGAATGGTATCTTGTTGTTGGTCAAAAGGATACGACCATGCGGGCGGGTTATGGTCATAATAAGTAGAATTGCCTACAAATGTTGCGCATGGTATCCCTGCCAGGGTAAATGCGATCTGATCACTTCCTCCCAGCTTATCGTCTGCCTGTTTGATATTGTTGAGCTGATCGGACCCGAAAACAGGCTGCGCGACATCCTGCCTATTGGCTCCGTGATAGGTAAGACCCTGAAAACCCAGTGCCTGGAACTGTTGAAAGGCAGCCGGAACTGCCTGCTGCATAAGCTTACGGAAGTTGATAATACTGGCACGTTGCGCTGCTGAGAGCTTAGCTTGTGCCGGGTAAAGCTGGCTGTTTGTAAGTGGTGACATGTATATGTAGAAGGGCAAGAGTGGATTTGATAATCGTCCGAGGTAGCGCAGTGGATAGGCGATACCGTTCTGCTCTTCATTGAACATGGCAACTATATTATGTGTGTCGCCATTGACTGTGTTATTCAGGTAATGAAACGAGCCAAATAAGCCCTGCTCCTCGGCATCAAAGATCACAAAACGTAGTGTGCGTGCTGGATAGGTGTGGTGATTGCGCCAGTAATTTCCCATTGCCCTGGCCACGCCGAGTTCGATGGCACAGCCACTGGCATCATCATTAGCTGATTGTGTAGAGATAGCCTCTCCATCATAGTGGCAACCGATAACCACGACCTGCTCTGGATGTGTTGCGCCTGGCACGCTCACCTCAACGTTAAACGCCGGAACCTCGGCGGGACGATCTTGCCAGCCCTTAATTGGAAACGAGTCGTGCTGTACCTGTGCTCCAAATCCTGTTAGATCCTGTGCTATTTCGTTTGCCCAATAAGTAGCGAAGGCGTCATGACCATTACCCGGCGAACTTGCTGCGCTATAGCCAGCCTCACGGCGCTGGAAATGCGTCACCATAAAGAAAAGTTGATCATAAATATAGCCAGGATCGACGGTTGGGAAATCGGCAGGATTTACTCTGCTCTGTTGCCTCTGTAGTGATGTAGTGGGTACGGCTGCGTTAGCCGCTGTTGTGGTGGATAGTAAGAGTAGAAACGTGAAAATAATCACGGTTTGTATGATTTGCCCTCGCACTGAGAATATCTCCCTGGCTATATTTATATCTATCATAAATACATATCTAGAAACCCTTGTCTACATCATAACATACACTGCGAGATACATGGCTTCAGGTACCTGTTGATCAGGGCTATCCAAACGTCGTGCGTGTGGACCCGGCACACGCACGACGTTTGGATAGCCCTTTTTACTTATGTGTCAAGGACAAGAAGTATCATCGTGATAAACTATAGGCAACGAGAAAGGGATCAGGGAAAGAAATATGCAAAAACTCGAAGTATTGATAGAAGATAATGCATTTGGCTCTGTACGTCCTGTGGAAGTCGTTGCAGATGCACCTGTGGGGGCACTCGTCCCTGCATTGGTAGAGGAGTTGAAGCTCCCTGAGACGGACCTGTTTGGTAAAAGGCTTGTTTACATGCTACGCCATGCATCGGGAGGACGTATTTTGCCTGAGAATAGCACGCTGCTTGCATCGGGCGTCGAACCAGGTACCCGGCTGGCTTTAGATTCATATGTGTTGGACGGCTCTGTTGCATCGCCTGCGCAAAGTGAGCCGGTACCCGTTTCGCCTGATCCCGTATTGCACTCTTCAGTAACCATAGCAGATGTGGATGTTTTTGGGCCGCTCAACGTCAAAAATATGTCTGCCAGTTTGCCGCAGGTGGAGAAGAAAAAGCGTAAATGGCCACGTCGCGCTTTTCTGATGTTTGGTGGAGCTATACTGGGTGTTGGAGGCGCAGGTCTGGGCTATGCTGCTTCCCATGGATATACTATCGGAGCATTTAATCTCAATGGTTTGAATGCTAATAAAGTAAATGTTGCATCACCCGCTACCGCGCCACGTCCCTCTCCAGCTCCCACGAAAGCTCCCTTTCCTACTAAGGCACAAACAATTTTTACCTTCAACAATCATCAGCAGGTCGTGCGTGCTATAGACTGGTCGCCTGATGGAACTATGCTGGCAAGTGGAGCTGATGATGCGCATGTATTTATCTGGTCTCCAACTGGCACTGTCCAGCATGACCTTCATCAGCCTGCTGCTGTAATGGCGCTGGCCTGGGCTGCTGATGGACAACGGTTGGTCACCGGAGCGCTGAACCAGGTAGCATTTTATAATGTACAGAATGCTGCAAGGCTTGCACTCCATCATCATGCAAAGCCTGTTACAAGCCTGGCATGGACTCCACATAATCAGATGCAGGTCGTCTCTGCTTCACAGGATACGCACGCGATTGTCTGGAATACGACCAGCTATCGTCAGCAAACGGTATTTATGCGCCACACAACACCTGTATTAGGAGTTTCCTGGTCCGCTGATGGTCAGACCGTGGCTTCTGCCACGCAGGGGGGTGTCATACGTGTCTGGCAAGCTAATAATGCTCATGAGTTGCATGGAGGGTATGATATTAAGGTGCCTGTGCGTGCTCTGGCTTTTGCTCCTACTGGTACACAGCTTGCTGTGGGTGGAGATGACGGCATGGTACGTATCTGGAATGGCCTGACATGCCAGCAGCAAGGAAATGCAACCATTGCCAATCAATGCCTTGATACACCTCTGATGTTGCACGTATCGAACACACCTATACGTACGCTGACCTGGTCGCCCGATGCGCGTTTCCTGGCTGTTGGCACCGGGGATGGGAAAGTAACGGTCTGGTATCCTACACAAAACCAGCAAAAACCTGTTGTGATTGCGCAGCAAAATGAAATGGTGCATGACCTCGCGTGGTCTCCGAAAGGGGATCAACTGGCGTCAACTTCTGGCAATAGCGTAATAATCTGGGGACTGATGTAGAAGCAGCCAGGGCGACCGCAAGGGCGCGCCCTACAAAGATCCGCTCAGTGGATGGCCTCTTCCACAAAATGTACCAGTGTTTCCATATCATCGAGTGCGCGCGCCGAAACTGGACTGTTGTTGCGGGGTATAGCTGCCAGAGCAGTATATGCTAATTTACATTGTTGTGCCAGGAACGCGCGGCAATAAGCTTTTGTGGCTGTACGTTCAAGAATCGCAAGCACAAGCTCTACCTGCTCTTTTGTAACCGGCTCCTCTTGCTGATAAATCGTTCGCAGTTTCTCCTGGTCCTGTGCATCTGCATGTTCCAGCGCATGTAGCACAGGGAGGCTTTTCTTGCGTCGATACACATCGCCCGCCGGAGTCTTGCCCAGTTCAGCTGTTGTGGCCCAGACGCCGAGCAGATCATCACGTACCTGAAAGGCTATTCCCATCGCCTTCCCGAAACTGCTCAGGCGCTCAATTGTCTCCTGGTCACGTGTACCCAGGCGTGCACCCATCTCTGCCGCACACCCCATCAACGCGCCAGTCTTGCGGCTAATCATATCGACGTACATAGCAACCGAAATGGCCTGCTCTTCCTCGAAACTGATATCCAGGTATTGACCCTCCGCTAATATCAGGCAGGCACGATCGAGAGCCTCGCCCAGGCGTGCTGCTATATCGCCCTCCACGCCTCTTTCCAGCACGTTCCACAGCGTCAGGCGTGCCAGTGCAAACATACCATCGCCTGTATTAATTGCCTGTGGAATGCCCCATAGCTTCCATAATGTAGCACGGTGGCGTCGTTCCGCGTCGCTATCTTCTATGTCGTCATGAATCAAGGTGAAATTATGAGTGAGTTCGACTGCGGCTGCGGCGGGCAGAGCGCGGTTCAGATAGGCAGAATTCGTAGGTGCATCGTCTGCAAGTCCCCAGGCGCCTGCCGCCTCATAAGTCAGGAGGAGCAGCGTCGGGCGCAGCAGTTTTCCCGGATTGCTTTTTGTTGCCGCAAAGTGGGTATTTACCCAGCCCAGGTGATATTGCATCTGTCCGTAAAATGGTGTCAGCGTGCTTGCTTCGCTCTGTGCTGCGACTTCCCTGGCGTGGTCAATCGCCTCACGGAGGGCGCTATAAATCTCGTTTTGATGACGTAAGAGCGTTGTTTGAATCGTTGATGATAAAACCATGGGTTGCTACAATGAGACGGCAAGTTTGTTATCCGTCTTCTCCCCTTTCTTTGCGGATACTCTAAGGATGCAGGTAGAAGAACACACCTGCTGCGATAGTTCCGAGAACGGTGATCGCGGTTGTCAGTCCCTTGAGTCCGTCGATCCTGTAGAGCGGTGAGCACAGATCACAGTAACGATTGGTGTATTGGTAGCGATGACCGCGCAATCCCTCACGCGTGATAACCACATCCTCAGTTTTGCGCTGAGTATGCAGTTCGTCACAGACGTACCGTCCGCAGCCGCGGCAGACGAACTGATCGACAAAGTGCGTGGTCCTTGAGGTGGACCACTGGTCGGGGTAGACCTGTGTGCCACACACATAGCAGACCTGAGTTTGCGCCATCTTCATCTGTTTTTCAGCACAAGGCGAATGTTGCTGCTTAGGAAAATGCTCCTGGCAGAAGCCATGATGGCAGTCCGGGCAGCGTCCGAGGGCCTCTTCATCACATTCATGACAGCGGCGGGTCGCGTTAACAGGGCGTTGTTGATAGCGCTTCGTTTCTCCTGTACTTTGCATAATGTATCTCTATTTCCTTATAGATTACTATGATGGTGTGTATCTGAGAGCTAGTGTAGACGTATTATCGTGCTATCAGCTAATGATACTGTAACAAATTATAAGGGTTGATGGAAGCTTTTTCACTTATTTTCACCAGCTTTTCCCTTCTCCCAGGCCACACTTTGTAGGAGTGGAGCATATAAGTCATCTTCTAGCGCAATATGCATCTCATAGAGCTCTTCATCTGAAGGGTTTCTTTGTTGAAACTGCACAAATGGGACATCATCAATAATAGCGATTGGGGTTTGCTCGTTTCCTTCTCCCATTACTACTACCGCTGCAATAGCGAGGGCGTCCATGATGTTTGACCTGGTAACTTTCAGTGTATGCCCAAATATGTCTGGTTTACCAATGTAATTGTTGAGAGCTGCAAATCCGCTATGGCTAATGGCGACCCCGGTTGTTCCCCAACGCAATGGCGTCGTTTTACTATCTGTAATCAGGACTCCCACTTCTTGTAGCGAAAATCGATTGCAGAGGTACTCTCTGACCTCGTTTGCCGTCCTTTGAGGATTTGAGGGCCAGAGTATATAGTATCCGTTACCATTTGACTCATCAATTCCCGCCGTGGGAATAAGGATATTGTTTTTGATCGTGATAGTTACATTGTATTTATTTCTCTGGGAAGGGAGCAGGTAGTCGGCCTCCTGTTTTATCAATGTTGCTTTGTCAGCGTCATCTATTCGTATCACTCTTCCTTCACATAGAGCAACAATTTTTGATGAGAGCGCGATGATTGATCCCTCTGCAAGAGAAGAGATGTACTTATCTAGTATTGTAATCAAAGTTGGTGCGAGAGATACTATTTTCTCTGTTTTTATCACTGTAATTTTCATAATGCCACCCCCCTTTCCGAAAACTAAGGCTCGCAGCTATCTTAAAACCTTGTAATGCAAGAAGAGTTCGTTCCCAACTTGCTTGACTGAAAGCAATTCGCATTTTTTGATTTTATCTGGTGGAAACAAATAGCCTTCCACCATTGTCAATGCTGCATTTCTGCTATTACCGAAAATTTTAGGTGCGATGGTTAAAAAGATCTCATCAATAAAATCGTGAGCGAAGAAAGCTCCTAGCACAGTAGGGCCACCTTCGACAAGAACATTTTTAAAACCTCTTTCCTGTAAAAGGGAAACAAGCCCTTGTAGATCAACTTTATTTTCGCCGCATCTTATCAGTTGTACTATTTGAGCAAGCTCATCTGATACGTATGCATTTTCTGAGGTTACCAGGAAAGGTTTTTGTTTATCTTTGCTATCTAGATAACGAATAAGCCGGTCGTCGGGTGTATTGCTGATGACTAAATATGGTAAGTCAGGAGCCTTTCCTTGTAGTTTCCTCGCATTTTTGAAGCTTTCTTTTTCCAGACTATTGAGTGCTCTATACCATAAAGCAGTATTTTTTCCATGAATTAACAAATCTGCGCAGGCTCGCAACTCAACAAGAACTTCATGGTCTATAGAGCTTCCGATAGGCCAGTAGCTCTCTGAGGAGGTCAGTACCATGACTTTGCCATCAATAGTTGCTACAAAGTTTGTATAAAAAAAAGGGCGTTCATGGGGTGGAAGAAATTGAAGATCCTTATATAACATGAGACGAAATTTCTCCTTAATCTGAGTACATGACATTTGTTGTCTCGTTTTTCAGCCACCGTACACCGATATACACCAGCGGAGTTTCTATGATTGACATAAAACACCTGAGGAGCCAGTAGGGAATAATGAGGCTGAGTAAGAACGGAATGTTTGTAGCTGGTGATTTATCAAATGCGTAAAATGCCAGGGTAATGAAAAGTGAAGTATCAAGAAATTGAGATACAATATTTGAAACGTTAGTGCGGAACCACAGACTCTGTGTGCCTAGCTTTTGTCTTATTTTCATAAAGATAAATACGTCTGCAAATTCGGATATAGTGAATGAAAGTAAACTTGCCAGTGCAATGCGAGCAGATACGCTAAAGACGGCATCATATGCTCTCTCGGCAGGGGCGAATTGTTTTGAAGGAGGTAAGACGGTAGCTAGCAGGGAGAATAAAAGAAGAAAAAAGATAACCACCAGACCAGATCGAATCACACTCTGTGCTCTCGCTTTACCATAAACTTCTGTAATAGTATCGTTGATCGTGAATAAAATAGGAATAACGAAAATGGCAACACTGGCGTTGAGATGAAAAATTCCTATATTCAATATTTGAAACGTTTTACCTCCCATAAGTTCTGAAACCGCAATGCAAAAAATATAAATAGAGACTAAAAAGTCGAATTTTTGAATTTTAAACATGGATACTCGCTTTCAACAGGTAAAATCGTAATGTATATCACATTATGAGTATGGGGAGTGTTCTGTGAAAGATGCTCGCCCCTTAAAGTGAACACTGTTTTACATACTGCACAATATTAAACAATAACATTTCACATGTCAAGCAAGCGTTGTCACAGGTCGAAGATGTATTCTCTGATGGGTTAAGCTGGAGGTAATGTATAATGGCTGATAAGATTGCTTAATATCCCGTCACCAGAGTGTTTTTGTGTACATAGCTTCACCGAGGAGGTCATTATGCAAAGTTTAATGATGAACTATCCCCTTACATTACAGCACGCTTTTAGCCGTGCTACACGTCTTTTCCCGCGTAAAGAAGTCGTAACGCTGACTGAGGGCGAGCCGCATCGCTATACATATGGTGATTGGGGCAAACGTGTACAACAACTCGCACATGCTCTACGCCGGTTTGGAATAGAGGATGGTGATCGTGTCGCCACCTTTGGCTGGAATACCTATCGCCATTTAGAGCTCTATTTTGCGGCTCCCTGCATGGGTGCTGTACTCCACACGCTCAACATCCGCCTCTTTGCCGAGCAACTTGTCTATATCATCAACGACGCCGGGGACAAGGTTATCTTTGTGGATGGCGACCTGGTGCCGGTGCTGGAGAAGGTTACGGATCAGATCCCGACCGTCAAACTCTTCGTGATTATGGGCGAAGCGCCTTATGCCAGTGGTAAACTGCAACCTTCCGTCGACTATGAAGCCTTTATTGCAGATCAGCCCACCTCTTATGAATGGCCTGAGCTGGATGAAAATGCGGCGGCTGCCATGTGCTACACTTCCGGCACGACCGGCAATCCCAAAGGCGTTGTTTACAGTCATCGTTCTACTTTTCTGCACTCAATGGGCATAGGACTTGCCGACGGTGCAGCTCTCTCCGAGGTCGATACCACACTTCCTATTGTGCCCATGTTCCACGCCAACGCCTGGGGTTTCCCACATGCAGCGGTCATGATGGGTTCGAAGATGGTGCTGCCCGGTCGTTTCATGGACCCGTTGCGTATCGCCTCATTGATGGAAAAGGAGCGTGTTACGGTCGCGTGCGGAGTGCCCACAATCTGGATTGGCCTGCTGCATTTGCTTGATAGAGAACAGTTTGATTTCTCCGCTCTACGGGCCATTTTCTGTGGTGGCTCTGCTGTCCCTCGCTCTCTGATCGAAGGTCTCTACCGCAAAAATATTACTATCATCCAGGCCTGGGGTATGACCGAAACATCTCCGGTGGCTTCCTTCAGCAGGCTCCGTAGCTATCAGCAGGATCTGCCGTTGGATGAACAATTCAATATTAGAGGCAGGCAAGGTACGATGTTGACCTGCGTTGACTTCCGTGTCGTAGATATCGAAACCGGGCAGGAAGTTCCCTGGGACAACCAGAGCTTTGGCGAACTGCAGGTGCGCGGACCCTGGATCGCGCGTGCCTATTACAACGACTCCGAATCTGACGCGAAATTTGCCAATGGCTGGCTGCGTACCGGTGATGTTGCCGTTGTTGATAGCGAAGGCACGATCCAGCTCGTTGACCGTACGAAAGACCTGGTCAAATCAGGTGGTGAATGGATCTCCTCCGTCGAGATTGAAGGACTGATCATGGGCCATCCTAAAGTCCTGGAAGCGTGTGTTATCGCCATTCCTCATCCCACCTGGTCTGAACGCCCCCTCGCTTACGTCGTACCCAAACCCGATTTCGTCGGCAAGCTCACCGGTGAAGAGATCCTCGATTACCTGCGTCCCCTGATTGCCAAATGGTGGGTGCCTGATGGTGTCGTCTTTATTGATGCCATCCCCAAGACCAGCGTCGGCAAGTTCGACAAGAAAGTGCTGCGCAATCAATACGAGACGCAGAGCATCTCGCAAGGATAGGTTTAGCCTGTTATGCTTGTTTGCCTGGAGTGATGAACTCTGGGCAATTTTTATACTTGCAGGGACATTGGTGATTAACATGAAGATCAGGTCAGCGTTGCTTTCAGTCAAGATCACTCACCTTATTCACTTTGGAAGGTGGTAGTGGTTTCGCTTCCACTCATCTCGATGACTGGCTGCCCATCCTTTTCAACCCACACCCCGCAAGGACCCCCTGGCTCTGCCACCTTGAGCGTTACCATGGTCCCATCCATACGAAAAACTGGTCGCAGAAATGCCGTCACTTGCTCAGCATCGCCAGAAATGTAATGGCCGATCAATGCGCGGCGAAAGCGGTTGTGGGTTGTATTGGGAAGACTGCCATGTACCAGTTTTCCATGAAAGAAGAGCACATCGCCCGGTTCCATCAGAACCGGATGAATCTCTTGTTGTGGTGGGAGTGGGACCGTCACATCGGTAAAACTCAGGCTGGTATCGGCTTGCGTCGTACAGAGAACGGGCCATTGGTGGCTTCTGGGAACCACTTGCAGACATCCGTTCGCTTCGTCACACTGATCCAGCGCGAGCCAGGCTGCTATGCAAGTTCCTGGCTGAACCTTGAGAAAAAACTGATCTTGATGGAGTGCCTGACCCCGTGCTTGGGGTGGCTTAAAGTAGAGCATAGTTTGTACCGCATAAAGTTCCTGTCCCAACAACAAAGTAAGCAGGTGGTTGAAACGTTTATCAAGGAGCCAGCGCAAGCTGACTTTGTCCCAACGGTGCATATGAATCATGCGTGGATAGCGCTTGAGCGGATCTTCACTTGTGGCATTTACGCCAACCAGATCCCCTGGATGAGGTCCTTGCACGCGGAGTCGCATATAGTGTTCGCGCAGCAATGCCACCTCGTCAGGAGTGAATAGTTGGCGCGCAACGGCATATCCTTGCTCTTCATAGGTGCTTTTCAGATCTTCGGTAGAAAGCATAATCTGGCCCTTTCCTCTGCTCAAAAAGAGGAGATGTACAGTTTCCTCTCCCCTTCCTGGACGCATAACATGTTGACGTGCTAGAGAAAGAGAACAGCTTTCGGCTGGTCTCAGAGCAAGTATAAGAGCAGTTAGACGCTGTGGCGATAGCGGAGATTGTTCACAATGTGTCTACAATTGCGCAACCCATGTTGAATTTGTAAGGATATTCTCTCTTAGAAAAGAAGACTAACTACACTTCTATGCTAAATAGCTGATATAGCAACTGCGTCGTAAATACGAGTAGTAGCTCTCGCGTGTCTCTATTATCTCCTTGTTGTTTCAATAGCCCTTCGACAACTTGCGGATTGAAGATCCCGGTTGTTTTCAAGGCTTCCGGCGAAAGGGTCTGTTGCAGCAAATCAGAATACTCAATGTTCAACAGCGAGGTTGTAGGTGCGACCAGTGGTAATGTCGCACTGCTTTTCATACTATCAGGCATATATCGTTGCGTCAATTGGGCCAGAAGCGCATCCTTCGATGTACTATTATCCAGTGTCGAGGGGAGTTGTGTCAGCATATCCATTACGCGTGTATTGAGATAAGGGGAGCGTACAACCATACGTTCCTGTGTTGCCAGTTGCTGTACCGTATTCACAATAAGATCGGGTAAGCGCAGGTGGAGATCAAGATAATAGCATCCTTGCTTTTTGTCTGCAAATTGTTCTGCACGCCGCGCCAACTTACGAGCATGCAATGTTTCCTCCCAGGCCTCCTCTTTCTGTAGTGCCTCTGCTACATCATGTGACCAGAGTTGCGCTGGTCGTTTATCTGTTCGACCTGAAAGCGCACTACTATACCTGCTCAACGCGCCTGGTTGCTCCGTATCTGCGGTTGGCGGTTCTACGGGTGAGGCAAGCGTTGTGCCTGTCAGGATGTGAGCTCCCAGGCCACTGATAGCTATACGCGCTTCTGTCTCGACTGCTACAGTATGCAATAGTTGATGCAATGCCAGCGGCCTCGTATCAACGCTCGGTGCCTCCAGACCCGCGAGCGTTGCGGCCCAGAATTCGGGCTGATCGACGCCTATAATCTCCAAAAATGGGCGCTGACATGCTGTTGCGACACGTTCGGCATTCTTCCAGGCTTTTGATCTTGTCTTTTTGCTATAGCCAAGAGCTGCAATCGTAAATGGCGTTGTTGTCTGTTGAGCTGCTAGCAGGACTGATAGCGTAGAGAAATTGTCTCCACCTGTCAGTGCAACGAGTTGCTCATGAGGAGGAAGCAGGCCCGCGCTTGCCTCGCTGAGAAGCGTGTGAAGCTGGTCACGTATGTCGTTTTGCGCAAGCGGCACATCAAGGCGGTAATCGGTAGATGCATTAACAACCGTTTTTGCTCGTTGCCAGCGTAGGATGGAGCCCGCTGGTACCACCCGAATATCTTTGAAAGCCGTCCAGGGCGCTGGAATAAAGCCATAGCACAATAATGCGTCGAGGGCGGCAACGTGAAGTCGTCGTGGCACCCCGACCGCCAGCAGTGCCTTAACCTCACTGGCAAAGAGCAGATTACCCTGCGCGGGCCAGTCCTCAATATAATAGAGCGCGTGCGCTCCTGAGAGAGGGCGTCGATAAACAAGGGTCCGGCGATCAGGAACCCAATCGAGTACAGGCGGATCATCGTTGCGCTGCATCGCATAACCTGCATCCGAGAACGCAATTAATCCTGCCCCAGGCTGTACTGTACGCGCAGGCTGCCCACCGTAGCGCCCAAGCACATCACCCATTGCCGTAAGTGTCTGCTCAATAAATTCCTGTGGCACCTGTTCACCAGTGAGCCATCCCGCAAGTACAGGCATGAAAAATTCCTATAGTCTAGAATACAATTGCTATCTTCTATGGTGTAGAACGTGTGAGCGAGTCAGTTGTTCCTATCTTTACGCCAGGGAGCATCCGAACGCCTTATCCAACGGCCATTGAAGTTGATATAACTATCTTCGCGATTGAAGAAATCGTCCGTCAGCTCACATTCGGTCCATTCACCTGGGGTGCCTTCTCCTCGTATCTGCTGCACGAGATGGGTAATGATGACGGGACCATTCCCCAGGTCCAGGTCAGGATACAACTCTTCGCTTAGATCTCCCTCGCGTTCGACCGTCTTTTCACCCTGAGTACCACGTAGGACATAATAAATATACATGGTAGATATGCCCCCTTACTGCATCACTTTGCAGGTTAATACAGACTATTAACCTGTACGTTAGTGGCATACTACCACATCTGAGCAAACTTTTGATGCCTCTCATTTACCATGATCTAAGGGCGCTTCAAACATCTCGTAGTGGCATGCCTTGCGTGTGCCGCGTCGCCCAGGTGTGTGCCTCCTGGCTTAAGCGTATTGCTCCCCACGCACTCGGCACACGCAAGGCATGCCACTACGGGTCCACGCAGGCAACTTTTAAATACCCCTGACCATGATCCGGGCAAGGTTCCGCTTTGTGATATAATATGGTATAGTTTAGTATCCGCTCTGGCGCCAGAGCGGAGCGAACGATTTTCCGCACCTTGTCGAAGCTATATCTATACCATTTTATATGACTTTGATGCAAACGTTGCATCATAATGAGACGTAATGGTATATTTATATCGCTGATACAGTTGCCTGCTGCGTTCCCCTGCGAAGTGGTGTGGATTTGGTAACATCTCAGTGAGACGTGATACTGAGATTGTTTTTGAGATTGGATTGGAGTTCTTGATGATCATTCTCCTGCTCACGATCCTTGCAATCGCCCTGTGTTTTATCATTGCCGGGTTGTTGCTGTCCCCCAGGTCTTCTGAGCGCACTTCGCGTGGTATTTCGTATGTTGCTCGTGATGGTACGGGAATACGTGCACCAGCGCGACCAGGAGTACGGCGCACTGGTCAGATTTCTCCCAGGTCTTCACAGGTGGTAAGAACGGGACGTTTATACCGTTCTTATACAGAGGAGCTTGAGCGTAATACATGGGCAAGCTTTGCGGCATCGATAAACGTTGGGCGTATTTTTAGACCTCGCATAGGAGAAAAGGCTCCCTGGATCGGTCTCACTCTTGTCCTGATAGCCCTCTTTGGCTTTGGCCTCGTTTTACTCAGAACGCTTCTCCCTGACTCTACTATGATCATTGCATCGTCGTGGCCTGATGTTGGAGTTTCTGCATCTCCTCCCGCAAGCTCTACTGTTGCAAAGAATAGCTCGCCCACTAATCCATTTGCCAGCCTATCGGGTGCGTCTGGGGCTCTATCGCGTCTCTATCAACTGGATCCTGCGCAGTACAACTCTCAGCAAGATTACAATACATGGGCGTATTCTACCTGCTCTGCAGCTTCAATGACAGAAGTGATGAATGCTTATGGCCATAATTACCGTATTGCCGATATTTTAAAAGTCGAAGCTGGTATTCATGAAATCACGCCGGACCTGGGCTTGCTGGAACCCGTGGGTATCGATCGCACCGTTGCCCAGTTTGGGTTCAAGACCTACTGGCTGAATAAACCCTCGCTTGATGATGTGCTCAAGGTTGCGAATCAAGGCCATCCCGTCATCGTCGGTTTCCCTCCTGATCGCTGGTCTGGCGGTCATATACTCATTGTCCGTGGTGGCGATAGTAAATATGTCTATCTAGCCGATTCGTCTCGCTTGAATATGCAGGCGATGCTTCATGCCACGTTTATGAAATACTGGGTAGGCTTCGCTGTCATTGTGATGCCTAAATAGAAGCATAGAAAAAAGGTATCCACTGGCTTTTGGTCGGGGACACCTTTTTGTTGCTTTCTTACTTCACTTCGTCGGGAGCTTCATCCTTTGGATCGGGTGGCACATGCAGCTTGATCCCCCGGAACGCTTCTGCATATTGCATGTCGAGGCCCTTCTTTTCTTTTGCCTCTTTTGCCACTGCAGCCGCTCTTTCGCGTAGACGCTCGACGAGGTTGGCGTCAGGACCAAATTGCGTCACATGACACAGCAGCCCTTTTCCTTTCAGGTCGATTGTTTCACTGATATCCACATAGGTGTTGGTCAGACTCGTGGAGTAAAGGTAGAGTTCATGAACCTTGTATGGCTGTAAGCCCTCAACAAGTAGTTCGCGATACGACCGTGGATTACCAGCAGCAGGGAAAACGGCATCCAGGACGATATTGCCTGTGGCGCGATGGTCCGGATGGTTGAGATAGCCGGTGGCATCAGGCTTCTCATCGGGATCGGGAGCGAAAATGTGTTGCGATGGATCATGAGTAACGATGATGCGCGGGCGGTATTTGCGAATGAGCCGTACAACGGCTCTACGCGTATCCTCGTTGTTAGTGAGGTGTCCGTCACGGAAGCGGAGAAACTCGATGGCTTTGACTCCCAGTATCTCACAGGCCATACGCTGCTCCTGTTCGCGCGTGAGCATAAACTCGTTCTCATCTATATTGGGAACTTCGCTGCCTTCAGTGCCGTCAGTCATGACAGCCCAAGCGACCTTTTTACCCTGTTTAGCCCATAGTGCGCTGGTTGCAGCCGCGCCAAAATCGTTGTCGTCGGGATGAGCACCAATGACTAATGCCTCGAAATCGGGTTCGGTGATGACGGGGAGTGCACCGGGTGCGTTTCTATCTGCCATAATAAAACCTCTCCATTGGTCTAAAATTTCTTCAGTATCAAGATGGGACGCTGCTTCGCAACATGTCAAGTGTGTATCAACTCTATTGTCGTGACAACAGATTCAAACGCTGCTATAGTTTCTTCTATTCCCACATTCCGACCCGCTATCGTGTCCAATCCTGTAGCACGTTCCCGCAATCCCTGGCGTAGCAGCTCCTGTTCTTCTTCCGTATGCCCAAGGAGTCGAGCCAGCGTCTCGGTATCCCACTGCATCAAAACGCCTGCTTGCAGTAGACTACCCGCACGCCGACGAATCATATCCAATCCCACGACTTTGCGTTGTCCAACAACAACCTCGTAGGGCGAAAGCGTTCCATAGCATGCACGGTTCAGCAGCAACTCATACTCACGTGTGTCAGACCGCCTGCGCAACGCTTGCTGCGCGTGTGCTTCGGCTGGTGAAACGGTACGCGTCTGTAAGCCCAGTTGCTGCAGTGCCGCTACCCATGCTTCACCAAACCAGCGGTACGATTCTACGATATCGGCCAGTACCAGGGGATGCCCGGCTGGCAATATCACGTCCAGACTCAACAGGTGTGAACCTACCAGGACAGCGGTGCCGCCCGCTCGTCGATGATAAATGGGGATCGGTTGTGCGGCCAGCTCTTCCTGGTTGAGCATTATATGTTTTTGCGAGAAGCCCAGTACCAGCCCCGTCGTTTCGGCAAGCGACCAGTAGAGTATGCCAGGATCAGCGACCTGGACGGTACTGAGAAGGCTCTCGCTCTCTTCTATATGCTGCTGCTGATCCGCCACAGTAAGTGGATAGATATGCCAGTTACTCTTCTTTTGAGTAGAGGGATTGTGCAATATCCTTCTCCGCTGGTGCGCGTAGCATCCATCCGATAACAGCCGCAACCAGGCTCAGCACAGCTCCTGCCAGCAAAGCAACGGGAGCGCTAAACAGGTGCGCCAGACCGCCAGTAAAGAGATTACCTATAGGAATGCTACCGTTGAAAACTAACATGTAAACACTCATTACTCTACCACGAAGGTGATCAGGTGTCACGCTTTGTAGCGTTGTGTTCGCTGTCGCTGTGAACGCAATCTGGGTAAAACCAACGCCAGCGATCAGCAGGAGTGAGAGCACATACCAATGCGAGATAGCAAAGAGTCCTTCAAGCACACAGAATAGGATCGATGCCAGCAACATCTGGGCGATATCTGGCTTCTTGTTGCGATAGGCCAGCCAGAGCGCCGAGAGCAGTGAGCCAACACCAAACATGGAAGAAAGTAGTCCAAATCCTGCTGGTCCTGCATTGAGCACGCTTGTGGCAAACAGCGGTAGCACAACATTGAAGTTTATGCCGAATAGCGATATCGTACCAATCACAGTGATTACGAGTAGGACGACCGGTGTAATTCTGATATAGGCCAATCCATCACGTATACTTCGCAGCGTACCCACTTTCGCTGCTGTTTGTTGCCTGTGTGATGCATAGAGTTGCTTTAAATCGATCATCGCCAATCCTATGATCACAGGAATGAAGCTCAGTGCGTTGAGCAGGAAGAGCGGCGCAATTCCAAGCCAGGCGATTATAAGGCCCCCGATGCCGGGGCCGACGACACGTGCCATGTTAAAGATGGATGAGTTGAGCGCAACCGCATTGGGTAGATCATCGCGTCCCACCATTTCACCAACGAAGGCCTGTCGCGTTGGCATATCAACTGCGTTCGTGAGGCCTAGCAGGGTTGCCAGGACGAAGATATGCCATAATTGCACTGTGTCGGTTGCGACAAGTAACCATAGCACGGTTGCCTGTATTAGAGCAAATGATTGCGTGAACAGGATAACTCTGCGCTTTGGTAGGCGATCGGCCAGGACGCCACCGAATAGTGAAAAGAGCAGCACCGGGAGAAATTGCAGTGCGCCGACAAGTCCAAGCGCCCATGCGCTCTTTGTGACTTGCAATACCAGCCACGCCTGCCCGGTAGTCTGCATCCAGGTGCCTATGAGTGAGATGAGTTGACCTGTCCAGAATAGACGAAAGTTGCGGTGACGGAGTGCTACGAAAGCACGGAGAAAACCACTTGATGCGCTTTTTGCCGGATGTCCTCTTAAATGTTGAGTAACTGCTAAGCCTGTCTCCTTGTGAGAAAATGCTTTTTGCATGCGATAGTGTTGTCCAATCTAGAGGGCTTATAATAAGATATCTGTACTTTATCTATACGTTTTTATTGCTATTATATATTTTGTTACGCGTCTGCTCGTGATGCGCCAGCCTTTCCCGTAATGAGGAACGCATCTGCTCCAGCCCGCTTAGTTTCTGTTCGATGAGTTGGATCTGCCCTCGAATCAACTCATCGGCCCGTTCTAACTGAGCCAGTTTTGTTGCGTCGTCTGTTTCTTGTTGGTACGCGCGCTTGATCTGTCCGCGCTCGTCCTCTGCATCCAGGATCTTGCGAATATCATTGAGCGAAAATCCCAACAGATCGCGAAGTTCTTTGATCTGTTCCAGGAGTCTGATATCATTTTCGCTATAACGGCGGTAGTTTCCCTCAGTCCGGTCAGTGGGGGGAAGCAGACCAACCTCCTCGTAGTAACGCAACGTCCGTTTGGTCATCCCGGTACGTTGTGCTATCTGCTCTATGGTATAACATGCTGGTGTGGCCTGGGTGTTCTGTCCTCGTGCCTGTTCATCCGCTGCCATCATACAACCATGTTCCTATTTCTTATATCCATATTTGCATCATCCGTAAGATAAGATTGAGATCTGGGAAGTCATACTGATAGTATATCACAAGATTAACGTTAACGTCAATGTGAGCCGTGTGGGATCCACTCATAAATGGGGTCCGACATGGTAGTAGACATCAATCTTCGAACAATTTGACACGAATCTTCGAACACCTGCGGTTTCAGGGAAAGTTTTGGGTGACTGGTATCCCGATTTTGTCAGGATGAATTGCACGCCAAAGTTGGCGTAAGATGACAAAATATAACTAAAAGTTTAGGAAAAGGGAGGGCAATGAGAATAATAAGTTAATAGTTTGCAACTAGACAGTATGCTTAATGTTTACTTCAATATTTGAAAATCGCGTGAAAATAATGTATAATTCGATCGACTACCCCCTCCGAGTATTCGGCGACTGAAGAGGAGTTTGGAGTTTACATAGGGGTGGCGAAATATGGGCTCCAAAAACGCAGTGCGTCGGAACTCCGTCTCTTATGCTTTCATGAGAGGAGCCACTGGCCTCATCTCCATGGAGGGTTTGAGATGAACGAAGGAGAAAATCTCTTTGTTCAGGGCGGCAACCACCTGGACCGTGTCTTGATGATTGGCAACGGTATCCTCACTGTTGTTTCGATCATTGTGACGGTGATTAGCATTGTGATGATGCTGTTCATCCGTTAATTGACATGGTAGGTTGTCAACAGGGTTGGGGGCTACGGTCCTCAACTCTGTTCTCTGTTAGCGAATTGCTAAATCCTTTCTTTGTCCCAGCAGAGTCAAAGCCTTTTACCTTTGGAGTTGTTATGGTAGAGCTTACACGAGATTCAATCCAGCTTGATGCTCTTCACGCTTCCGTTGAAAGAGAGATTCTTGATCTTTCCTTTCGGGATCTCTCAGGCCTTAACCTCTCTTGCCTCAAACTCGGGTACGTCAATTTGCATGGCGCTATTCTCAATGGCACTGATCTACGTGGAACCAATCTCTGTGGAGTTGATCTCTGTGGAGCTGATCTGCGCAATGCCGATTTACGAAGTGCCAATCTACGAAGGGCTCGTTTACGCGACACTAAACTGGAAGGAGCTAAGTTGCGAGGTGTCAAACTCTGCGGGGCTCAAATAGATTGGGCTTCTTTACCTAAAAATGATTTGAAAAAGGCTGACCTGAGAAGGGCCGAATTAGAAGAAGCTCAACTTAAAGGGCTTCAATGGGGAGGAGTTAAGTTGCGTTGGGCAAAACTCAGTGAAGCAGACCTCTCTTTAATTAATCTACGTGGAGCTGATCTGTACTGTGCAGACTTGCGGGATGCCCATTTGAGGTATGCTGACCTGACTGCAGCAAATCTGATCAGAGCCAAACTATCATATGTTGATTTAATCTATGCAAAATTGCGAGGGATCTGGTTATGCAACGCTGATTTGAGGCTTTCTGATCTTAAAGGAGCTGACTTGCGTTGGGGGCACCTCTCTGGGGCTGACCTGTGGGGAAGCGATTTACGTGGATGCCACCTTTTTAGTGCTGATCTGCGCGAAACCAATCTAGAAGAAGTTCAGTTGCAATGGTCTGAATATGATGAGTATACCCAATGGCCTAAGCATTTTGACCCTGCGGGCCAGGGAGCAATATTGATTGCCAATAACACCTAAACAAATCTTTCCTCTATATGATCTTTGTTATGATATACTTTCTACATAATCGTCCAGGAAGTAGGCATCTGCTTTAGCTTTGTGATGCGGTTTTGGAGGTAGAACGTCTATGGGCACACAATCTTCTCCACCTCCAACACGGCCAGGAACTCCAGGCCTTGATATTTTCAAGATTGCCGGGATGATCCTCACCCGAATTTATGGAGACCCTAAACATTAGGGTCTCCATAAATTCGGGTGAGGATCATGTTGATTTGATGGTTACTCTCGATCTTTCCATTCGAGCCTTTTGAGGGAGACGCATTTTTTCTATTGCGGGGCGTTTGGCATACAATTCGTTCGAAGATTCGTGTTCAAAATCTGGACACGAATCTTCGAACAAGGCACCTCCTCAAGCTCAAATTTGTTTGAGGTTTCATGTCAATTACCACGACATTTTTCTACCCCAAAATCGGTTCTCCGTCATTTTCCGTGCAGTCAGACGTGCTTCTTGAAAATGCCGCCTAGCAATTCGCTACCAGAGCCAACCCATGTGAACCGCTTTTTTCTAAAAATGAGCTTAGCACCCAAGATGATGGTGAACCAACATTTTGTATGGGATCCGCCCCTTACTTGTTAGCGGATGTTGGACGATGTGTCATCCCTGGTGATTACCCAGAAGTATGCCATGCGTCTCAGACGCACCACAGCGCGTGAAAATGATTGACCCTCCCCTCTTTTCAGGGGGGTCCGAAATTTGATCATGCTGTGAGAAAGGATAAAAGAACTATGATTACAACTCAAAACAAACTCATCAATAAAATAGGTTTCTGGGCGGCCTTCGTTGCCTTCGTTGGTGCAGTTGGGTATATCGTGAGCGTCCCCCTGCAGATTTTCAATGTGGTGAATTATTTCCAGGACTCAATCATCGCCTTTGGTTTTTCGCTCATTATTGCAACGCCATTCCTCGTTGCCATGCTCGCGCTCCACGCTACCGTTTCAGAAGAGAAGAAGTTCTGGACGCATACAGCGATCGCCTTTGCCGTCATTTATACCACGTACAACACCCTCAATTACGTGGTCCAACTCGCAACCGTGCTACCAGCAGGGTACTCCTGGACCTTTGCAAACCAGCAGGGGACTGTGGGTCCACTGAGTCTTCTTAATCAAACCCCCCATTCTCTCTTTTGGGACATAGATGGATTGGGCTATATTTTTCTGAATGTGGCGACCCTCTTTGCCTTTCCCGTCTTTGAGAAACGTGGCTTGCAACAGTGGGTGAGACGGTTTTTCCTCGCTAATGCTTTGATTACGCCATTGTTTGCCATAGCATATTACTACCCGACCTTCTCTGTACCCCTATTGCTCTTGGGAGGGGTACCGTGGGCGATTACCGTTCCGGGATGCCTGTTGTTACTGGCAATGTTCTTCAGAAGGAAATACGCATCAGTTGAACATCTTTTGCCAGACAAGATGATGTGAAAGGCTCAGTAATTGTATCAGAGGGAAAAGTGCTGCATTCCGTGTTTGATATGTCCTGTTTTTGGGGTCTTGCGCAATGGTACTATAGCTCCTGGCCCTGCGCCAGGCCCACTCATCCACCCCCAGGGCTCGGACAGAAGACGATGATGGCAGCGCAGCTTGACGGACGAGGCGAAGCAGTGGATCAGGGCTACAGGGCATGGCTAGACGATGGCTCAGGCGGGCTCCTTCCTCGCCATCAACGGCTTCCCCAATCACCCGCAGCAATTCTCGTGCCGAAGACGTTCGTTGTGCATGTGGAGCAACCAGCGACGGGAGCCGCTCCGCAAAGGTCTTGTGTCCGAAAAGAAAGACTGCCCACATGGTGCCCTCGGATGCCGAGTTCACCTGCGTCGAGCCGCTGCACGCAGAGCGGTTGTCAGGTTCAAGCTGTCGTGGGTTGAGCTGGCGTGACCGGCAACGGTTTGCCGCAGTCCGAGGGGGGAGGCTCTCCCGCGACGATCCCGGCAAGCCACTGAATGTACTGCGGTGCCGCCTCAATAGCCGCTTCACCATGTCCCACGCCGGGCAACCAGTCCGTGGCGACGGCGGTGCCATTGGCGCAGTAGCGCGTCACGAGCCACGCTGAGAAGGCCGGGTTGATGAGCGTGTCGGAGAGGCCATGGCCGATGAAGGCGGGGATGCCCTTGGGGACGAGCGGCGCCTGGCTGGCCACGAATGCCTGGCGCCAGGCCACATTGGTCGTCGGATCCTTCGAGAAGAAGTCCCCCATGCGCGGATTGATCACGGTCGGCAGGACGTCTTGGCAGTTGGTCAGCGCCATCTCCTGGTAGTGGGTGAGCGCGGTGGGCGTGAGGATGGCGCTCGCGTCCAGGTTCGGGCGGTAGTGGGTCCAGGCGTACACGAAAATCGGACCCAGAAGCCAGCCGGCGAGCGGTGAGGTCCAAATCTGGTGCATAATCCCGCCAGGGTCTGAGGCTGCCGAGACCGCCCCCACGGCGACGAGGGTCAGTTCTGGCGTGTAGGTGGGAGCCAGCGAAGCGCCAAAGAGCGCGACCTGGCCGCCTTGCGAGTGGCCGTAGATGGCGAAGCGCGTCCCGGCCCCGGTCCCAGGGATGTTGCGCGCGGCCCGCACCCCATTGAGCAGGTCGCGCCCCTGCTCGGTGCCGATGAGGTACCGCTCGGTCGTGCCAGGCCCACCGGTCCCCCCGGCACCCACGTAGTCGGGCGCAGTGACGACCCAGCCGCGGTCGAGCATCTGGTTGAGCCAGGGCGAGATGCCGTCGTCGACGACCTGGCGGGAAGGTGCGCAGTTGGGAGCCAGCCCGACGGTGCCATGTGCCCAGGCCACCACGAGGCGGTTGCTGCCGACGGAAGCAGGCGCATAGACCACCCCCGAGGAGACCGTCATGCGGCCCTGGGAGTCCTGGGAGCGGAAGAGGATGCGCCAACCGCGCCCGTCGACGCCCGGGGTCGAGAGCGGCGCGATGCGCACGATACTGCCGGGCGCACCCGGTGCCACATTGGAAGGCACCTGGTAGAATGCGTTGAGCGACCCGTACCAGAGATTCTCGCTGGCCGAGGTGACGAGCACTTTGCCGTAGCCGAGCACCGGCACGGCCAGCAGCACCGCCGGTATGCCCACCAGCAGGATGCGACGCAGCAACGATGGCTGACGTGGGGGTAGAACAAGCTGGCCCCCGTGCCGACTCAGCCAGAGCCAGCGCACCAGATGCATAATGCCCAATATGATGGCCCACGCGCTTGCCAGCAGGGTCAGGATTGGGACCAGCGGATTGGGAAAGGTGACCATCACCACCCCGACCAACAGGATGAGGCCCGAGATCCACGGCCACTGGATCGCGGGACCCCGGCTTTGGAACCAGGCGAGCAATTCGAGCAGGCCAGAGGCAACCCAGAAGAGCCCGATGATCCACATGATCGCCAGGAGCGAGAAGGCGCCCCCTACGAGGGAGAAGACGCCTGCCACCAGGCCGATCACCGAGGCAAGCAGCAGATACAACGAGCGCCTGCCGTCGAGGTACCACCTCCAGGCGGTGGCCCCGGCAGTCAAGAGCACCCACACGCCCAGGATGGCACGAGTGGGACCGAGCGCGGCCCCAAACTGTCGGAACAGGAGCAGCCCGAGGAGCACTCCGAGCAGCCCATGCGCGCCCCAGACCCAGCCGACCCGGGCGCTCGACAAGAGGTGAGCGACCCTGGCACGCGGGCCTGGCGGTCCCTCCGCCCGGCGAGTGTCGAGTGGTGGTGTCGTTTCAAATGCTGACGATGATGCACCGGAGTCAGAGCCGAAAGGCGATCCCGGTTCACCCATGTCGCTGATTCCCATGTGCGTGAACCTCCTCTTATCGCAGCTCATAACCCATGAGGGGCAAGAGTTTGCAAATCAACAGTCAAAACGCGAGACTGAACTCCAACAAGAGTATATCCTCTGCTGCACAAGAGATGCAAGAACGAGTGAAAAGGTTCTCGACCTCTCTTACAATGCATGTCCTTGATGGTGGCTGGTCCTGTGGCTCGCAACGCTCTTTCAGCGTCACGCAGCCAGCGTTCCATCGTCGTGTATGACGCAACCATGAATAGGGTCTGGGCATATGCCAGGCACAGACGAGGCCGTGAGCGCACCACCTCGACAGGGAGCCTCTCCAGCCAGCGCCGCACTATCGCATGTTCGTTATTGCCCCAGACAAATACATACTCTTATCTTTGAAAATAGCTGAAGCGCAAGATCGGGTAAAGTCACAACATTCTATTGTGAGATGACAATAGAATTCACGCAAACTACCAGAAATATTCGCTTGTGTAGGTAGAGGTTGTGATAAAATAAATGGATGGAATACTGATAATCTTCGAAGAGCATCACTGTTATTTTGCTGCAACTATCATCGTTATGATGGATACAAGGAAGTGTTGACATGCACGATACTCTATCTTCCCTGGTGGAGAGAGCGTTAACGGGCAATCAGCGGCCCCTGGAGTTCTATCTGCGTGAAAACAGTCGCCTATCGGGAGCGCGTGCAAACCTGGAGCTGGCAAATGATGTAGGCTATCTCCTTGCCGCATCCCTGGCCCGCCATCCTGATACCGTACGATCGCTCATCAGCCATTTTGTTAATGGCGGTCAGAAGAATGGTACCAGTAATGCGACTTCGGAGTTTGTGACGCTGTGTGGAATTATTGCTTCTGGTGCCTGTGCGGCTGTTGAAGCTACCTGGCGGGCGGATACATTCGATTTGATTTATTGTCACACGAGCAGTCCCCATTGGCGTGTACGTGAAGGTATCGCCATTGCCTATCAACACTTGTTGACCGCAGTACCTGAGGAGACTGCTGAACGCCTCGTTAGCCTGGCACGTGAGGGGAACTATTTTCAACAGTGCGCGGCGATTACTGCCATTGCTGAGGCACCTATGCTGTATATTTCAGACGTGCTCAGAACGGCATTGCATTTGCAGCGTATCGTCCTGGAACGCCTGCATGATGCCCCTCTCAGTATGCGTAAAGGCGAGGATTTTAGGGCTCTGCGTCGAACATCAGGCTATACGCTGAGCGTTATTACCGCTGCCGCTCCAGAACAGGGCTTTGCACTGATGCGTGAGTGTGCTACCTGGAACGATGCTGATATTATCTGGGTATTGCGTGAGAACTTAAAAAAGAAACGCCTGGCAAAATTTGTTGAGGATACCAGGGCTGTGTTCAGCCTTCTCGCCTGAGAAACCCTTATAATTCTAACGACGTTTTTGCCCGTGTGCGCTCAAAATGCCGCTTACAGGCCATTGCGAGATCATGCGGTCTATGCTATCATTGCATTTTGGAGGTCGATGGGATACGACAACAGGTTGAAATGCAACCGTTTCCCTATTGGTAACTTTATTATGCCAGGCTCCTGGACTTTTACGTCATAAAGGCAAATCTGACTCGTCTGGGATTGGGATTGAATTGAGATTGAAATTGATGCTCTATCCTCCATATCGGCCATAGTAATTTGTAAGAAACGATAGGTGGATTGTGCAGCTTTTTTATGTTATGACAATGCCGGGACTGGAAACTGTAGCGTTTGGTGAAATTCGTGCGCAGATTGCCGATGCCGAACTGGTCAAGTTTGCGCGCGGTATTGCTTTGTTTCGTACTTCCGCTGCTCCTGCAGATCTATTGGGACTGCGTACCGTTGAAGATGTCTTTTTCGCGCTGGCACATGTGAAGGGCCTGGGTCATGGGCCTGATGCTCTGCGTGTAATTCATAGCGCCACACAGAATGCCGATATTCCGAAAGCTCTCAATATGTGGCGGCGTGCTCATCCCGGAAGGCAGCCAGCCACGTGGCGCGTGGTAAGCCAGAAGTCGGGATCGCATAACTTCCGACGTGTGGATGCTGGTCGAGCCGTGACCAACGCCTTACAGCGTGTCATGCCTCGTGCTACGCGGCAGGTCAGAGACGACTCTGATATAGAAGTCTGGCTCTGGCTGAGTGGAAGCGAATTGTTGGTAGGAGTACGGCTCAGCGACGCTACGATGCGCCATCGCGAGTACAAGCGTGAGCATCTTCCAGCATCGCTGCGACCAACAGTAGCGGCAGCGATGAGCTTATTATCGCGTCCAACAGAACAAGATACCGTGCTTGATCCGCTCTGTGGAGCCGGAACTATCCTTGTAGAACGCGGATTAATGGCTCCATTTGATAGAATAATTGGTGGTGATATCCAGGACGAAGCTGTAGCTATGGCGCGTCGCAATGCTCGCTCAGCAGGGATTGTGGCTACCATCCGTCCCTGGGATGCGCATTCATTGCCACTCGATGATGCAAGCGTGACACGCATCCTGACCAATCTACCCTTTGGTAAGCAGATTGGTTCTCACGAAACAAACGTGGATCTCTACGCCGCACTCATCGAGGAGTTTGGTCGTGTCCTTGCGCCTGAAGGACTCATGGTTACGCTCACCAGCGAGGATCGCCTCTGGGACATGGTCCTGCGTGATCATGGTTGGAAGACAGTAAAAAAAGTAGTGCTCGTCGTGCTGGGACTGCCGGCCAGTATCTTTGTGACCGAACGAGCGCGATAAATATAACCCATGTGATTTTTAGCAATATGAGAGGAGTTACTCCATTGGGTAATGTAACAACAGCCGATTTTCGTAATGGTATGGTGATCCGTTTTAATAATGAACTTTACACCCTCACCGAGTTCCACCACGTCAGTCCGGGTAACTGGCGTGCATTTGTGCGTACAAGTTTGAAAAACCTGAAGAACGGGCGCGTGATCGAGCAGCGTTTCCGCGCAGGTGAAGAAATTGACGAAGTGCGTGTCGAGCATCAGAACTGGCAGTTCCTGTATGTTGATGGGGACGACTATGTCTTTATGAATAACGAGACCTATGATCAGCAGCCGCTTGCTAAAGAGATGCTGGGCGATACCATAAAATTTCTCAAAGAGGGCGATGTCGTCGAATTGCTGGTCGATAGCCAGACTGAGACCATTGTCGCTGTCGAATTGCCAAATTTCCTGGAACTGCGCGTAGAGAGCGCTGAACCCGGCGTACGCGGTGATACTGCCAACAACGTCACCAAGCCTGCAACACTAGAAACTGGTGCAGTCGTCAACGTACCCCTGTTTGTCAATCCGGGCGATAGAATTCGTATCGATACCCGCACAGGCAAATATGTTGAGCGCGTGAAGTAACTATAATTACAGGTATCCTTTACAGTATTCTTAAAAAGGGCGCTTCTTTATAAGCGTCCTTTTTGTTTTTTGATCTCATCAACCACCAATAGCTTATGATTTACACCCAGGCAATGGTTACCGTTGCCCTCGTGGCGCAGGGAAATTCGTTTACGTTCTCTCTCGATCACCAGCAGATAGACCAGGTAACCGACTCAACGTACGCCAGCGGCCAGATCGCGCTCTTTGGGTTCTCGATCCATAACCCGACCGAGGTCGTCTTTAGTAACGCCCGGCTGTGGACAGCATAAAGCAGAGAGAGAACGCTCAGACATACCCCTCTTGCCTCTTTTGGCAAAGATCTGAGCGTTCCCTTTAGTAGCCATATCCTCCGAAGCCGTGCTCTTACGGGTTATACGGTGTCGTGATCGTAAAATTCCCTATTGCTGACCACGGCCCTTGGACGTTATGAGCGTCAATGGCCTGCACTCGCCAGTACACGTGTGAAAAGTACGCTTCCGGTTGTCCCAGCGCTTTCAGTTCCAGCAATGGATTGGTCATATTGCTTCCTCCCTCGTGCGCGAGTGCGTCTGAACCGGGAATCTGTCATGAGACACTGGAAGGTGCCTCAACGGCTTTTTCCAGGTGTCCGCCGAACTCATAATGTATGGTGGACAGCAGCTTGTCGGCGAAATCCAACCCCACGAGCGTACCTGATGGCACTCGGTGCCGGCGAAGGCCGCCACTCACTTTCTCTGACGCCTGGGTTGATCTCTGCAGAGGCTGAAGTTCGAGAGTCAAGCGCACCTCGCCTCGTGATGCGGCCACGTTCCGTGCAACAGGGCAGCAACAACGCGAGTCGCGTCGGCTTCAGCCGTTGACCACCTCGGTCTTCCTTGCGACTATGGCGGCCAGGACTTCCTGTTTTTCGCGCTCCGGCACATGGAAGTGGTCCAGTGCTCTGGCGATCTCTGCTCCCACCTCGTCGAACTCTGCGGACGTGAGGTGGAGATCTTTATGCGCTTCGTGCATGTCCTTGCCTGTGTACTGAAAGGGTCCGCCGGCCGCCTGGCAGATCCAGAGGGTCCGCATGAATTTCAGACCTGGCAGCTTGCCTAGTTGGTTCCATGCCTTCAGGGCCGGGTTCACATTGAGTTTCGGATTTTTGACGATTTCGTCACTGAAGCGGTCAACGACCATGGTGATCGCGTTGACGCCCCCGATCCGTTCGTAAAGACTCTGCTCAGTCATAGTTACTCCTTTGTTTGGTGCATCGTGAAGACTGACAAACGCACGCACATGCGTCCCATCACCTGCAGCTTGCTCTTTCTGAGCAGTCCGAGAACGGAATACAACTTTCAGGGAACAAGCCACACCAGGAAAGGAAATGCGCGTTGCTGTGGACTCGATCCATCGGGCAACTGAGGAAAGAGCAACTCCCTCAGAAGTGCCCCGAATCGCTGCAAGGCATGCCATTGGTTGCTTTTCCTGGCAAACGCAGTCCTTGTGGGTTATTCGCTTTTCTTTTGTTCTCTTCTCTGTATCTATACCATATTTACTCAAGAAAGTCAAGAAATTTCTTGACTTTCTTGTCTGGCCTGCCCAGGGATGGAAAAGCCTATTGTTTTTCTCGAAATAACTCATGTATAATATTCAAAATAAAGTGCGCCCATGTAAAAAGTCTCGATCATGTTAGCTGCTAAATAAGAGGGAACCGTATGACGCTTGACGAATTGGTAGCAGAACTACGCGATAAGGATGTACGTATCTTTGATGAAGGCAATACGTTCAGGCTTCAGGCTCCTAAAGGAGTACTGACGCCACAGTTATTGGAAGTGTTCACATCTTACCAGGCCGAGTTGCTCTATCTTGTGCGTATGGGAGATGTACGTGTGTGTCCTGAGCGTACAGAGCATCGTCCTCACTGGAGCTATTCGTCGTCTGCTCGCATGTTTATCTGTCGCGCTTGCAGGCATGAAGACGCGGCTTGATCTCTGCTGATCTCTCATGCGAACAATGGCGTTCGCTCCTCTGTTTCTCGCTTGTATATCAGAAGTGACTACTTATAAATGCCCATATGTGTGGCCCGAAGACGAATAAGCCGATAATGACGGCGAGGATCGCATTTAACAGAACTGCTCCAGCAGCCACGTCTTTCGCGACTTTTGCCAGGGGATTGTATTCAGGGGTGGAGAGGTCAATACACAGTTCCATAACCGTGTTGAACATTTCGGCAATGAAGACGCCTGTGATGGCGATGAAGATCATAGCGAACTCGACAGTAGAGATGCGTAAGACGATGCCCACGATGATAGCGAGTGTACCAATTACTACATGGACACGTATATTGCGCTGCGTACGGAGTGCATAGCCAAGGCCGCTAAAGGCATAGCCAAAGCCTGCGATAAATTTCTGCCACTCGCTTTTTGGTTGCTCTGGTATCCTGGGTGCTCCGGGAGGTATAGGAGGGGTTGGAGGCAGCGGTGGCTGGCTCATGGTGCTATGCTTTCTGTCCAATCTCTTTCAGAACCGCTTCCTGGATGCGAACCATTGCCTGGTAGCCTGCCTCAGTATGATCGTCATAACCGACAAGGTGTAGCACGCCATGTGCAAGTAGATAAAGAAGCTCGTAGAGCGAACTGTGTCCAGCTTCCTTTGCCTGTTGAACAATAGTGGGCCAGGACATAACAATATCACCCAGATTCATGACCTGCCCTGGTGGCGTGATGAAAGGTGGGGCCTCCTGTGCCGGTTCCACTGCTGCCTCTTCACCTGTCTGCAAACTCCACAATTGATCTGCAGGAGCGTCTACCAGGGGTTTCTCTAGCAAAGGGAAAGAAAGAACGTCGGTGGGCTTATCCTGGTGGCGATATTGCGTATTCATTTCGCGGATGCCTTCTTCGTCTGTCACAAGCAATGTAAGCATTACTTGCTGCGAAATTCCAACCGCACGCAATGTATGTAAGACCACCTCATCCACGTTGATTGTGCCAAGTAACTGCTCAATCGTGGTATTTTGCTGGTCATCGCCAACGGTTATATAAAGTTCTATCAGAGGATGTTCTTGCGTCAATTCAAACCTCAACATATATAAGGATTCAGGGTACCCATTGCAGGGGTACCCTGAGTATTCTAACCTCTGCGAGCAGTTTTACGTCTACGAGCAGCTTCTTTTCTCTTACGCTTAACGCTCGGCTTCTCGTAATGCTCTCGACGACGTGCCTCTGCAAGGATGCCGTCCTGTTGCGTCTTACGATTGAAGCGCTTTAACGCGGTTTCAAACGACTCGTTTTCGCCAATCTTGACTTCCGACAACCGGGATTCACCCCTCTCATGGCCAGTTTTAACGCCAGCAAGATGTATGCCAGAACTTACATCCTACCTCTCTGCGCGGACCTGCGAAAAAATTATAGTGTAGACATATCTTTGTGTCAAGCTAATCCGTAGAGGCATGCCTTGCGTGTGCCGGATGGGTAGCAATATGCCTGCCGAGCGGGTGGAAATGCCTGACGAGCCACTCGGCACACGCAAGGCATGCCTCTACGGGTGCCGTGCTGCTTTCCTGCCAAATTCGACCAGGAAGACCACCAGACCAATAATCAGGATACTAAACAGGCTAATTGCGCGATCAAGCAGGATGGCCGCAGCAGTCAGATTTACCGCATCTGGTCCATGATAGAAGAGGGCAATCATTGCCACCATGCCACCCTCAACGAGTCCCACTCCGCCTCCCGTTGCTGGAATAGCTGTCAATAGAGCTTCGCCCAGTCCAATCACAATCGCTGCTGTGAGTATATGGACGAAACTGCCTCCAATCAAGCTCAGGGAGGCGGCAACGAAGAAGAAACGCAATGCTTCGCAGGTCCACACGCCGACAGTCAGACCCGTAAGCGCTGGCAGACGACGGAATGAGCCAAGCACCCCTTCCTGCAAATGATAATAATACCCACGAAAACGCTGCGGTACTATCTTCGCGATTAGCTCACGTGCCCGGTGTAGTGTAAACAACCCGGCAATTCCTATTACAACAACGATCAGCAAAATCTCCAGGCTCAGACGCAATTGTGGCGGCATACTCTCATGCAGGCTAATGATAATCGCCGGAATAAACATGAGTAAAAGCACTGCCAGGTCTAGCAAGCGCTCTGCCAGTACAGTACCAAAGCTACGCGTTGTAGATACTCCTATCTCCTGGCGTAGCAGGTATGCGCGGTAGAGATCACCCAATTTTGCAGGTACAACTACATTAGCAAAGAAAGAAATGTAGATAGTCTCTACCAGCTTCCAGAATTTTGGCAGACGCACTCCATTTGCTTTTGTAAAGCCTACATTCTCTAGCAAGAGCCGCCAGCGTAATGCACGTACCAGAAATGAGAAGTAATAAATGACGAAAGCAGCCAGAAAGAAAAACATATTTGCGCTGCGAATCACAGACCACGTTTTTTGCGGATTAATATTTGATCTTTGTGCAAAGATGACGATGGCGACAATAACGATAACCAGCGGAAGTAATGTACGCCAGTTGAGTAGACGTTTGCCTAATGCAAGTTGCTCACGCGTGATCTCTTGCTCTTCCTGCGATTGTGCAAAAAGTTCTATCGTTTTTCTTTTTACTATATCTTGCTGCCTGATATCGCTAGAAGACGCATTATCATCGTTCGCATCATCTGTAATCAAAACGTCCTCCACTGCTGGCTACTCACTATTTGCTTATACTCTGCTACTGTTAGTACGTTTGGTAGATACTCCTACGTCAAGACGTATTAACATGACGAGGAGTAACACAAAAAGGCTCGTCATACTATGCACATATAAATCATCGACCACGTTATGGACGCAAACAGAGATCAGTGCTGCTAGTAATCCAATGGCTAAAGCCCGTTCATTGGTCAGTTGTCGTAAGCGTTCTAGCGTTGCGCGTGCCCCGGCTACCTGTATTCCTGCCCGTGGCTTTGCTCTTTGCTCCATTGCCTGCTTACACTGTTTGCTGATGGTACGCAGTGAGCGTCCTCCTGCAACAAACGCTGCTATCAAAAACGCTAACAGTCCTGCTAATCCAATTATGCCAGCCTCAGCAGCAATATTGATATAGTAATTATGTGCATGTCCCAATGGAACGACGAAGATGCCCTGCGCGTATTTTGGATAGGCGCTTGCATAATTGCCTATGCCCACACCAATGAGCGGGTGATCCCGGAACATAAGCAGACCGGCAACCCAGTGTGCCAGACGTTCGGAGTTGGCATAGTTTTCCGTCGTGGGATAGGCGAAGGAGAGATTGACCAGCCCGGCTTTCTGCAATATTGGTGAAAAGACGCTCCCTGGAATCAGGCCCGCAAGATAGAGTGCGATGATGCAAAGTATTGTAATGATAATCCAGCTAAACAATACGCGTCGATGTAGGAGTGCAACAGTAATAATAAACACAAGTGCCGCTGCCAGCGCTAAGTAGCCCCCCTTCGACTGTGAGAGAAACTCTGCTCCCCCCAGCACAATCACTGTCAGTCCCGTCAGTGTGCGTATTGCCATACCTCTTCCCAGTAGTAGCAAGGCCAGTGCGATCGTAAGGGTCATGTTGATATAACCGGCGTAGGGATTGGGCTGATCAAAGGTGCCATAGACGCGTAATGAAGCATCACGTATAAAGGATGCTGGCCCCAGGTTAAAGGCGTATTGCGCGTAGCCCAGGATTGCCTGCGAGATCGCAGCCAGGCAGATAATGATAACGAGGGTCCAGATCTCACGGCGCGTACGGAGATACTGAGTTCCTAACAAAAGGATCACTAATGCTTCCAGCCACTTTGCAACCTCTTTGATACTCAAACTGATACTGAGCGTCGTAACCATAGAGAGCAGCATTGCCAGCAGGAGCGCCAGCATAGCAAATACAAGATAACGAGGGGTATTGAACAACTGCTCACGATCCAGTGGCCCACTCTGCGAGTGTCCTACAAGCGGGCGCAGCGTAAAGCTCATAAGCCAGCTTATCGCAAGCAATACAACGAGAATATCGGCGCTATTGAGGTTGAGTCCAGCCAGTGTTATTGCATCCAGTGATCCCCATGGTATTGCAACTGGCAGCAGGTACAGGGCAATACGTGGACGTAAAAGCGTCCAGACGACCAGCACAAGATAAAGTGGCAGGCGAATATTCCAATTTTGGGATGCAGGTAGAGCCAGCAAACAAAAAATTGCGAAAATGCCGCCCCCCAGACCTATAAGATTTGCCGGGGTTGCATTCGTGCGTACGAACTCAGGTACCTTTTCGAGAAGCGAGTCTCGTGGAGCACGGGTTACTCTATTGATGCCAGCATTATACATACTTATGTGTATTTCTTATTGCAATTGCGAACAACCATACATTTAAGTTACTAAGAGACAGCAGAAAACTGGTTAATATGGTTGCTGAACCATTCGATAGTGCGCTTCAGCCCCTCCTCCATATCGACCTTCAATTGCCAACCTAACATTCGTTGTGCTTTGGAGATATCTGGTCGCCGTCGCTCTGGATCATCGATGCGACTGGATTCAAATAGAATGCTTGATGACGCGCCACACAGGCGAATAATCGTCTGCGCGTATTCCATCACTGTATGTTCTTCTGTATTGCCAAGGTTAAAGACTTCTCCAGCGGTGCCAGGAGTAAACATGGCCCGTAATAGACCGTCCACCAGATCACTCACATAACAGATGCTACGAGTTTTATTGCCATCACCAAAAATAATGAGTGGTTCATTCTTCAGTGCCTGCGTAATGAAATTCGGGATCATACGTCCATCATTTATCTGGCTGTTCGGTCCATAAGTATTGAAGATGCGGACGATGCGTGCATTGAGCTGATACTGGCGATAATACTCCATTGTCAATGTTTCGCCGAGACGTTTGCTTTCATCATAACATGCTCGTGGTCCGATAGAATTAACATTTCCCCAGTAGTCTTCGGTCTGAGGATGCACCTGGGGATCTCCGTATATCTCCGAGGTAGAGGAGACTAGAAACAGTGCGCGTTGCTTGCGTGCCAGCTCCAGCATCTGGTATGTGCCTTGACTATTGACCAGAATCGTCTCAATCGGATGTTCCATATAGCCTATCGGACTGGCTGGGCTTGCCAGGTGGAAAATAGCATCTACTTCGTAGTGAAATGGTTGTATCACATCATGTTGTAAAAACGTAAAATGTGGATTATTGAGTAATGAATCGATATTCTGGGTAGAGCCAGTAATAAGATTATCCACACAGATTACTGTATGACCTTCATTGAGTAAGCGGGCGCAGAGATTGGAGCCAATAAAACCTGCTCCACCGGTAACAACAATTTTCAAAGAACCAGACCTCCATAAAATATAAAATACTTCTTGCTAATGCATTTCCATTTGACCTTTTCGGTTTTCATGAGTATACTACACCTCATCGAGAGGGATCAGGGCTCATGTTCTTTTCCGCCCCGCTTGAGGAGATTGAAACACCTTTATTGGCTAGACGAATCGGGCGCTTGAAGGTAACGATATAGTCCTGACCAGTATTTCACTGCCTGGACGCTAAAGTAAAGGAGCGTGACGTATGGCTCTTATTCTCTCTCGTATCGATGTACAACGTTGCCTGACAATGCCTGATGCTATTGTGATCATGCGCAGTGCCTTTAATGCACTACATCATGGCCGGGCAGAGATGCCGCCGCGCCTGTCTGTAGATCTCTCTGAGCAAGGTGTGGCACTACTCATGCCTTCCCTGTTACAAACCCATGAGCAACACGCTTTTGGTCTCAAGATTATAACGGTAATGCCACATAATTCGTCTCGTCAGTTACCCCTCAGCTATGCATCGGTGCTTTTGTTAGATTCAACGAATGGCAGAACACTGGCGATACTCGACGGTGCGTGGCTTACTACTGTGCGTACAGGTGCTGTATCTGGCCTGGCAACAGATCTACTCGCACATCGTAATGCTAGTATCTTAGCTCTTTTTGGAGCAGGTGCACAAGCCCCGGCTCAGGTGCTTGCTATTCATATTGTGCGTCCCTTACAAGAAGTGCGAGTTGTTAATCGCAACGAGGAGCACTACCAGTCGCTTGTTACTACTTTGCAAACGTTATTGGGTGCAGCCTGCCCGCCCATTCATCGTGCTCGTTCTGCCAGTGACGCTCTTACTGGTGCATCACTGGTTGCCTGTGCGACCACTTCGACCGCTCCGCTCTTTCAATGGCATGATATTGTTCCTGGCACTCATATCAATGCCATCGGTGCCTTTACTCCTGCGATGTGCGAGGTCGATGCAGAGACAGTTGCACATGCTCGCATTGTGGTGGACCAGCGTGAGGCGGCTTTAGCAGAAGCTGGCGACTTGCTACAACCATTAGCGCGTGGACAGATCGCCGGTCCTGAAACGTGGATTGAGCTTGGAGAGCTTGTCGCTGGTACGAAGCCCGGTCGTCAGAATGAAGCTGAGGTAACTCTCTTCAAATCCGTAGGGATAGGTGTGCAGGACGTTGCTACAGCGCTGCATGTCTATAATCGTGCGCGTGAGTTGCATGTGGGAATTGATGTAGAGCTGTGAGAAGGCAAGTGTCCTGGTCGTCCTCACGAACTGGCTCTGGCCTGCCTGTATTTCCAGCGCCGATACAATACTTCGTCGCCCCAACTGAGGAAGCCGCTTGTTGTAAAACCATGTACGATGGTCACAGCCAGCAATGTGTGTGGACCCGGTGGTAGCAAGTAGACAAGGCTAAAAACAACGCCTGCCAGTCCAACTCCCCCAACACTGCGCCAGTTCCACTTACCCAGGCGATGGTAGAGCGTATAAGCTACCGTACTAACCAGCCAGCCCCAACCTATCCAACCCGTCCAGTGGGCTACAATCTCTAGCATGAAACCACGAAAAAAAAGTTCTTCCACGGGTGCATTGATAAACAGGTAGAAGAAGCCCTGCAAGAAGTGATCATTGAGTGTCGGCCAGCGAAACCAGGGACCAACTATATACATGCGGTAGGTAGCTGCAAATGCAGCCATGAGGATGCCAACAACCAGCCCGAGAGTGACCTGTTGCGGCACATCATGCAGTGTCAGACCAAGGAATGACAGCGGCTGGTGAAAAATGGCGATATAGATAAAAGGTGCGGCTCCCATTGGAATAATACGCATCAACGTATCGCGCCATACCCAGCGCCACGAATCAGCGACGGTAGAGCGTACGACCTGTTGAGATTTGACCGATGACACGCGTGGACCCCTCCTGGGTAAAAAGACATCTTTGTTTTGTGTCGTGGTGGACATTGACGGCACTTACTTTCCAGCTATGTTAAACGAGCGTTAAGTAAGTGTAATCAATTCTCTGCTGTTTGTCCAGTGGTTAACGACTAAATCGTCTCCACAAGCCATTTAACGCATATCGGAAAAGGTAAGTCAATCGTAAGTAAAAAACCAGAGCAACGGCAAATAAACACGAAACCAGGCTATTGTTATGACTTAAATGTTGAAGTGTCCCCCAACACAGAAATTGGTGGCTTGTAAGAGGCGTTGTGAGAGAGAGGAGGGCGTACAGGCTACCCCGTGAGAAAAGCCACGAGCAATGTGATGAGACCAACTGTACGCATACTATCACCTACGTAGAGGTAGAGCACCATCGTCTTCTCGAAATACCAGGGAGTGGTGACGGCAATCCCGAAGGTGATCAACAGAAACGCAAAACCCATGAGAAAACTGAAACGCGTTTCTTTCTGCATAAAGATGACTGCATAGTTCAAGCAAATGACGAAACAGATGACGCTGCGCAAGAAGCTCACTGGTGCCTCTACGATGGGGTTAGAGAGTTGGGGTACCAGTGGGGTCAGAAATAACATTACCAGCAGGAGCGCAGTGAAGATCAGTTGCCAGCGTCTCACCCGGCGCAGGTAATCCTCTGAATTACGTACAGTGCACAGGAAAATAAAGGTGTAACTCACAATCTGGGCAGTGTAGCGAAACCACTTCGTACTAAATCTGCTCGCAAAATAATTATCGCCGATGAGTCCGATGATGCCTACAAGCGCAATAATGCCCATTGACATTCCCAGAATGAAGAGCAAGTCGCCACCTAAACGGGAATAACGGTAGAAAGCGCGCAAAGAAATCAGGAAGGAGATGGAAGCCTGAGCTATCAAGAGTAGATTAGTGATTTCTGTCGAGGTCATAAGTGGCAACACTCCTTGATCTGTTATTTAAGGAAGGCACGCTGTTTGCTCTATGGGTCGGAGAGAAGCAGAGTACTCTCCGCCATTAGCCCTGCCGAGTCATAAATCTGAATGAAGTCCTCTTTGAGTAGCACACGCAGAACTCTGAGGACTTCGTTCATCTCCAACTCAGTAACAGCGGCAAGTTCCATAATCGTTTTTCTTCCATCGATAGCGGCGTAGAGCCGACGGGCCAGTTCATCTCCAATGACGGTGGGACCAGCGAAAGGGTTGCTCGCTCGCATCGCCTCACTGTTTGGAACACGATGGGGAATAAGTTCCGACGGTGCAAGGATGCGGTGAGAGACGAAAGTGGAGAGAAACGCACTGCGGAAGGGTTCAGGAAGCCCTTCTCCGACGGCCTGGATGAGGGTTTCTTTGCGAAAGGGCTTGAGCAAATAGCGATCTGCCCCTTGACGCAGCCCGTAGGCCTCATCGAGGGGAGTGCTCCTGGTGCCCATGAGGATGATGCGTACCGTATGCCCAGCAAATCTCTGCCGCACCTGTCGGCAGAGCGCATAGCCGCTGATACCAGGCAAAAGCACATTCAGGATGAGACACTCGGGAGGAAAATTCAGAACCCTGGTGAGACCCTCCCGTCCATTGAGTGCGATATCTACCTCGCATCCTGCTTCCCGGAGGGCAGCGGCGATAAAGAGACAACTCGAGGTACTCTCATCGACAACCACGACTCTCGGACACTGCATGACTATTCCTGCCTTTCCTCTTATCCTATATGTAGTTGAAGAATCTACTGCCATAGTAGCACAGTTATTTGGATCACTTTTTACCAGAGGTACTTTTGGGTATTCCTGTCAAGAGGTGAGCCCTTCTAACTGTGCCAGTCCCTCTTCGACCTCGTCGCGTGCTAAATTTCCTGTCTGCAAGTCGGTATCGCTTTTCGCACGCAGTCGCGCATAAAATGCCCGTCCACGCTCAACCATTTCTCTATTATCGTCAGCCTCCAGAAGGTCAAAGAGCGTATCTTCTGCCTGAGCATACTTGCCGATATGCTCATAGTATGCAAAAAGTTTGCTCTTTGTCGTCCAGGGCAAGTCGTAATCTTCCAACTTCTTAAGTAACTGCTCGATATCTACATACAGGTCTGCGTCGGCTGTAATATGCTCATGCAGGACTACTGCAAGGAACAGATAGAGAGCTTTATGGTATCTGTAATAGCTTTCGGTCGTGTTCTCAAGATTTTCGTCGTATATTTCACCTTCGGCCTTGAGCAATGATGCGATCCAGAGGCAGGCATCCATGTTCAGAACTCCTAAAGGCGAGATCGTTTTTACCAGCGTCTCTTCGGAAATGGAATTGATGAAGCGCGAAGTGAGTCCCACTGTTTTGAGGAGCAGATCATCAATGTAGATAAGGGCTTCTTCATACTTGTTAAACTCACGCAGACCTAGAATGATAGTGAGCGCTCTGCCTATCTTCTCCGCCAGGCGCAGGATGTAGTCTTTATTAATCATGATAGCCCTTTTAAATTTGCAGCAGCAATATACTGGAGAATGAGGGGCATCTCTTACCCAGATGCCCCCTTATCGTATCTGTTGAATTCTACCACCCGGGGTTACGCCAGGAGCGCAATAGCCTTCTCAATACGCTGCAGCGTTACGTCTCGACCCAGAACCTCCAGCATCTCATGAAGTGGAGGTGTGGCCGTAAGCCCGCTGACAGCACTGCGTATCGCGCCAAACAACTGCCCGACTTTCAATCCAAGCGTCTTCGCCTGTTCGCGCAGACGCGGCTCAATGAGTGCGGCATCCCACCGCTCCAGACCTGCCAGTAGATCGCGTGCATGGATCAATGCATCACGTGTGCGCGCCGAGTCCATGCCTTTTTCAATAAGTATGGCTGGACTATACGTCAGCTCATCTACATAGAAGAACGCGATGCGGCTGGCAGCTTCTCCCAGTGTCTTCATGCGCTCCTGTTCGAGTCGTAATACGCGTGTCGTATATGCGCGGTCCAGTGGGCGCTTCACGCTATCGGGCAGCCCACCTTCTTCGGCGGGCCTTTCCAGGTAAGGAATAGTCCGCTCCACCAGCTCATCTAGAGATAGCCGACGAATGTAGAGGCCATTCATCCACATCAGTTTATCGGGATCATAGATGCCAGCAGAGGTTCCGACGCGGTCTAGCGTAAACACTCGTATCAACTCTTCGCGCGTAAAGATTTCTGTCTTGTCATCATAGGACCAGCCTAGCAGGGCCATGAAGTTGAACACAGCTTCCGGCAGGTATCCCTCGCGCTGAAAGTCTGACCATGATGGAGCATTCCGCCGCTTGCTTAGCTTCTTCTTATCCTTGCCAAGAATGTTTGGAACATGATAGAAGAGTGGTGGCTCCCAGCCTAATGCCCGGTAAATCTGCACATGCCTCGGTGCGCTGGAGATCCATTCTTCGCCACGTAAGACATGCGTGATACCCATGAGATGATCATCCACTAGATGAGCCAGGTGATAAAGCGCCAGGCCATCAGATTTCAGGATAACCATATCGTCCAGGTCAGTATTTTTAAAGACCATGTCACCATGCAGCGGATCGTGGACAACCGTCTCACCATCAAGCGGCATCGCAAAACGCACGGTCCAGGGTAGACCCGCTTCTTCGTTCACCGCACGCTCCTCTGGCGTCAGATAACGACAACGGCGATCATAGCGCGGAGGCAATTTCTTTGCTTCTTGTTCCTTGCGCATCTGATCTAGCCGTTCCGGAGTGCAGTAACAACGATAGGCGTGACCTGTCTCGATCAACTGGCTGGCATAATGCTGGTAAAGTGCTTTACGTTGTACCTGATAATAGGGACCATAAGGACCACCAATAACCGGTCCCTCGTCATAGTCCATACCTAACCAGTTCAGGCCCTTGATGAGATCATCGACTGCGCCTTCTACCGTGCGTGCGATATCGGTATCTTCGATGCGCAGGATAAATTGTCCTCCGCTGTGACGAGCATACAGCCAGCTAAAAAGTGCGGTGCGAAATCCACCAATATGTTGGAACCCGGTCGGGCTGGGCGCAAAACGAAGACGTGGTGCGCTCTGTGCGGGCATACTCTGTTGCTCCTGTGTACGGTTATCA
>WNGD01000516.1_pt1 | contig 40922 bp, 39 predicted proteins | sample 5400671 | NCBI WGS metagenome assembly WNGD01 (sample SAMN13153369, study PRJNA577476) | soil metagenome | isolation source: 40 cm soil or saprolite under grassland replicate 2 | place: USA:California | collected 2016-06-15 | reverse complement strand
GCTGTTGCAGAGATTGCGAGTCCTGACTGTAAGGCAAGGAAAAGACTAAAGAGTGCACCGAGTAACGATAGGACTCTGCTCTTTGTCTTGTGCGGTACCACACCATACGCACTCATCAGTTCTTTCTCCTTGCCTTCGTCCGATATAGAAAGTTATTATCTGAAGTATAGCACATTTACTTCCACCACTAATAGTATCAATCAGCAAATGCGCCTATGGCGACTCGATAGTAACACAGGTATTCAATACTCGATAAGTGCCAACTTCACAGAAATTTTGCGGCACAGTTCTCTAGGATGAGACCTCTGCATATGTTACAATCGTAACAGATCGAAATCCCTATTCCTATTGAGAAGAAGCGCGGCATCCGAGCGGAAACATACACATACTTGTTCATCAACTACCAGTTTTTATAATTCTCGTTCACAGATTATTCGGCGCTTTCATCAATTTTTCATTGCCAGTGTGTTAAGATAGTAAGATCACAAATAACTTCTAACGAGGTGCATAATGACCACATCCAATAATCAGACAGGCAGGCTTTCACCTCAATCGATGCTCCAGGGACGCTACATTATTGCTGGACAGGTAGGTAGAGGTGGCATGGGAGCAGTATATGCTGCATCGGATACACGGATCGGACAACGGCGTGTAGCGATTAAAGAGATGAGCCAGGCGAACCTGGACGAGGCTGGATTACGCGCGGCAACAGAGCGCTTTCAACTAGAGGCCAGAATGCTTGCATCAATGCAGCACCCGAACCTTCCGCATATCTATGATGCCTTCAGTGAAAATGGGCGCTCCTACCTGGTGATGGACTTCATCGAGGGGAAGACGCTGCAGCAAGTCCTTAGAGAGCAGCCAGGAAAACCACTGCAGGTCGCACAGGTCCTGTTATATGCGCGCCAGTTGTGCGATGTGCTGGCATACCTGCACCAACAAAACCCGCCCATCATTTTCCGCGATGTCAAACCAACAAATATAATGGTCAATGAAAAGGGCCAGGTCTTCTTGATCGATTTCGGGATTGCGCGCTTCTTTAAAGAGGGGCAGGAGCAGGATACGATCCTACTCGGTTCACCCGGTTATGCACCACCAGAGCAGCATGGCATCGCACAGACAAACCCACGCTCGGATCTGTATGGGCTGGGCGCAACTCTGCACTACTGTCTGACAGGGCGCGATCCTTATTATTCACCACATCACTTCGACTTTCCGTCTATACAGCAGTACAATCCCCAGGTCCCACCTGAACTTGATCGCCTCATCCAATCTATGGTAGCACAGGATGAAAAACAACGTCCGGCCAGCGCACTTGAGGTCCAAAAAGCGTTAATCGCCATTAGCCAGCAGGCATCTGATTTTACAAGCGCGTTAAGTCCTGCTACAGCGGCTACACAATACATCCCTTCCGGAACGCCTGCATCGCCACCGGCAACCAGGGAAGCCACACCAGTTGTGAATAGTGTACCAACAGTCGCAGTACCACCTCGCGCAGGAGGACAGCAGACGGCACCCGCATTTCCTCTACCTCCGACAGCGACCCCACATCCAGCCCGCGTCTGGACGAGAGGGTTTATCACCCTTTTCGGGCTGTTCTTCGTATTGACCGTTGGCAGCAGTCTCCTTGCATTCACTGCTGTCTGCAATTCCGACCATATAACGGAAGCTGGTATAGCAATACTATCTGGACTGGTTGCACTGGGCGCGATAGCAGTAGTGCGGAATACCATATCCCGTAGCGTTTTACTCATCACAGGACTTGGCGCGTTGGCCGCTGGCATTGCATTTATCATACAGACGCTACCAGATATAATAAGTGTCGTAGGTTTTGTCAGCGCACCCGCCTGCCTAGCACCTACACAGCAACTACTTATTCCCTTTTCCGTCCTCAATTGGCTATTCACGGCAAGTCTGGCAGTAGCAAGTATCATCTCACTCGGTTGGCTACTACGGCCCTTCACATTGGCAGACCGGATAACACTTCTTGTGCTGTTCGGTATCGCCACGTGTTGCGCCTTTGTACAGACTATATTCCTTGACAATATTGTTACTAAACACATTTTATTACTTCTCGCGCTTATTACACTCCTGTTGGGAGTTCTTGTAGCAGTACGGACAGAGAGAGTACGTGTCCACAAGTAAAAATCCTGGCGAGAGTACCCGGAGTCAAGGATACCTTGCCAGGATTATCCTATCCTGTGCAGAACCAGAATAATAGAAATTGCACTCCAGCCATTGTTCAGCAAGTGCAGGAGGATACCGGGCCAGATCGAACGCGTATGCCAGCGCAGGAAGGCCAGCAGTATGCCGATACAGAGCAGCACAGGAAATGAGGCCGGGTCGGCATGTACGGCGGCAAAAATAAGAGCGCTCAAGAAGATAGCCCAGCCGAGCGGCATGTAACGCATAAAGCCAGCAAACATAAAGCCGCGGAAGAGCACTTCCTCACAGACAGGAGCAACGAAGACAGCTAACAGCAGCAAGCTATACATGATCATCGGAGCAACTTTTCCCAACTGTAAGACGATCTGATCGTTTGTTTGTAGCTTGAGATGCGCGGTATCAATAATCAACTGGTAAAGCCAGTTGATACCAAAGATGGCCAGGAAACATAAGAGTACCAGGGGTAACGCCGTGCTCGCTCTGAAGCCACGAAAGCTCAAAACTTGTAGTACGGCACGGAGACGAGGTATGATATCCAGTTCCCGCAAAACGCGCCTGGCAATATAGACCGGCCCAATTAAGAATGTTGCCTGCACCAATCCATTAAGCACAAAAAGGATGATAGCATTTGTCAGATCTACTCCTGGTGCGAGAGGGCTGGTCGGAGTTGCACTACCGCCGGGCAGGGTAAGTAAAACAGAAAAAACTATTCTGGGGATAAGCGAAATAAGAAAACCAAGAAATGTTTGTTGAAGAGTCCATGGGGCTTCTTCAAGTTTTTGCTTGAGCAAGGTCTTCTCCCTGGGAGCGGATAGCGGCTGGCATATATGCCACTGCTAGAGGTAAAAGTTTAGTGTTTTTTCGCATACTATTATAACATAAGCAGTGTATTTTTGTCTGTAATCGGACTCATATTCTTACATAGGGGATATGGTATACTACTCACAACGTCTCATTCTCATTATTTACAAGTAGTAGGAAGGAAACCTGTTTGGCAGGCACAATCGAAACTCATCCATCTGAAAATTCAAATTGGCGGAAGCATAAAAACGCCTGTCCATTCTATAGGGAGCGCTGGTTCCCCTGCAATGATGTTGCGGCAGGAGAACCGATGTATCAGGTCTTTTGCATGAAGGGCACGCCCCCTATAACGGCAGAAGAACAAGAAAAGTGTTTTCGCAGTAAAACATGCTGCTGGCGACTTGCCAATAAGAAACAGCAGGCCGCGCGAGAGTCAGCAGAAGAAACGTCTCTGGCATCCCACTAAACACCCAGGGCATAAAAATAACGCCAGCGATACCCTTAAAGTATCGGCTGGCGCTTTGCTTTGATAGCAACCTGGAGCGTTCCTATTCTCTCTCGCGTGAGGAATAAACAAACCTTTCCAGGACATCATGGTAGGAAAAAAGTTCTTCTGACTTAAAGAACCGTTCAACCTCAATACGAGCGGTATCCAGAGAATCGGAGCAGTGAATGAGGTTTGCCTGCACACTCATGCCAAAATCACCGCGGATCGTTCCGGGAGCTGCCTCACGAGCCTTCGTAATACCGGTAACCTGGCGCACAGTATTGACGACATCGATCCCTTCCCAACAGCAAGCAATGACAGGTGTCAATTGCATAAACGACTTCACCTCCGTGAAAAAGTCCTTGCCTACGAGGTGACTATAATGTTCATTCAGCAACTCGTCAGACAGTCGCATCAGCTTCAGCCCAACCAGCTTGAGTCCTTTACGTTCGAGACGAGAGATAATCTCGCCTACAAGGTCTCTTTGTAAGGCATCGGGTTTTAATAGTACCAGGGTACGTTCCATGGTCAAAAAATCTCCTTTGTGTTGTTCAAACTTTATGCTTATTTGTCGTCAGACGAACGACGTTCTCATTGATCGACTACTACATAAGACAATGCCCGCGTACCGGTATACGCAAGAACCAGGAATGATGCGTGAAGCGTAGGCCAGAGCGACCACGAGGAACGCCCCTACAACAAACCACGTAGGAGCGACCCTCGTGGTCGCTTCTCTGTCTATTACACGCACATTCTTACAAAAGCGTATAACTCACAACTCGCACCCTGGCCCCACTCTGTATATTAGTAGCTAGCAACCAGTTGTGTCAATTGGCGACAGGCCCTCTTCATCTCCAAGCGCACACGACCAAGATTGCCAACCTCGTGTGCAGTTACGACAAGGATAAGATCTCCCGCCTCCTGCATCTGGATGGTCCTGTTTTTCGTTTCAATAACGACGTGCTGGGTGTCGCCACTGTCGATCTGGGCAGTAAAACTGGTAATGGAGCCAAAAGCCGCTGCCGCCATTGCCCCGATCACTTCCTCATCCTCGCTATGCAGTATTCCAGAGACGATTAGACCATCTTTGCCCACCAGAATTGCGTCATGGACCTCATTCAGATCGGTCAACCGTTGCAGAATAGTTTCCACCTCATGACTCCTTTATCTGTCTTGTTAATAAGGGTGAGGTTAACCCTCACCCGCTTTATGAGAATTGATCTCGTTCTTGAAACGATTTTAGCTTTTTGCTCTTTTTGCCATTGTGAGTGCTTTATTGTAGGCTTCCATAGCTTGCAAGTACTCACCCTGACGCATGTACGCATCGCCCAGGACACGGTAACCAGCCGAATATTTGGGTGCCAGTTTCAGTAGCGCGCGCACATTGCTTACGACATCGGCCAGCAGTTCGGGTGCACTACGTATGATAATGCGATATGCCTGCATTGCTTCATCGTAGTCACCGACCAGCTGGTGCTGGTACCCCTTAAGTAAACGCTCCTGATAGCTTAAATTGCTCTCCGCTGTTCTACCAGATGGCGTCCGTTCAGACATGCGTGTTCTACCACTGACAGGAGGTGCAGGATCTTTTTGAACGCCAGGGCGCGGCTGTGGCTGCATGGGTTGCAAACGAACTGCCGGGCGTTTCATCGTCGTCTCTAACTCGTTATCAAGTGCTGCCTCACCATGAGCAACGGGAGTTTGTCGTGACGTCTGCACGCCCTGGGGCGATGAAGGTGTTGCAACTGAATTAAATAGCTGTCCAGATGGTGTCTCTGAGCGTGCAAAAGATGCAGGCGAGGCAAATGCCTCCTGCGCCTCATTCATTTTTGACTGGGCAAGCTGCGTTGATCTGATTACAGGGCTTATAACTGTATCTTCCTGCACAGACTCTACTACTGGAAGTTCCTGTGAGTCGTTGGTCTTTGCTCTGGAGGGTTGCACAGAGTTACTGTCCTGCTGCGTTGGCACCTCTTCTTGCTGCGGATGCTCCTGTTGCGATGACTTCTGCAATAGATCCAGCTCTGCCCAGAAAGGCTGCGCAGGGGCGGAAAATGAATACACTGTGTCCTCCTCTTGAGCGTTTTGCTCCGAGGCAGGAGTAACAGACGAAGATGGGGCCGGAACACTATTCAACGAAGCTAGCCAGGAAGGCTCTTCAATTGGTGCACCTGGCTGCGACACGGATTGAGCTGGTACGTCAGATACGTCTGATGTAGCCGATGGATTCACCAATGAAGAAGACTGCTGGATAAAGTTACCGAGTTCCGCAAGTGCAGATAAAAGTGCTGGTTCCTTATAAGGATCATAAGCTTCTTGCATAGGAACAGCTATTTCAGGTGTCTTTGGAACAGATGGAGGCGCGGGCTTCTGTGTCTGAGCAATAGACGAGAGTGAATTGGGTTGCAACGGGACAAATCCTTGCGAACGCAGATCCAACTCCAGTTCTTCCAGAGTCTTAAGCGTATGCTGATCTGCTGCTACTGGCTGCTCAGCTATCTCTGATGTCCAGGCTTCGTATGCTTCCTGTTTCGGGGGTTCGTACTGCAACGGCTCATAGGCAGCAGGCTGCGGCTCGTATTTCGGCTGCTCAGGCTGCGTTAACGACGGAGAAAGTGTCGGCGAAGACTCGATAGGAAATGTAGTCTCCATCGTAGTAGCTCCTAAGGACTTCAGCCACTCAGGGCCAAAGGAGAAAGATTCCTCATCCTCTGCGCCCGGTTCACGCTTCGGCTCTTCTTTACGGAGTTCCTGAGAGTTTGTAATAGCTTCAACAGGCGGTTCAGAAGCAGTTGGAGCAGGTCGATTTTGCTCATCCGGTCGGATAGCCGGCATAGAGCCGGTGGCTTGCCGTCTTTCACTATGAGTAAGCATATTGAGCCAGGCAGGGGGAGCTGGCGCTTCCTCTTTTGTTGAAGAAGCCCACACGCCTGAAGCATCGGGAGTACTATTTTCCTTCAAGCCTTCCCATGCATCCATCCTCCCAAAGCCTGATTCTTTATTCTTATCATAGAGGGCCGAGCTATCCCGTAACGCCGGTTCAGCCTGCTTCTGCTCAGTGTCAGCCATGGCATCATGTTGAGGATCGGGCAAAGATTGCCAGGAAGCTTCCTGCGGTTGTTCAGATTGCTCGTATCCACTCCATGGATTTGCATTTCTTACTTCGTCACCCAGTTGAGATACAAAGTCGGGCATCTCCTGCCTGGGCCTGATTTCCTGCTGTTTCTCTAACGCACTCCACACATCGCTCACTGGCACGTCATCCACAGGATTTGCATTCGCAATCCAGGCAGGAAGAGCGGTAGGATCTTGTGATGGCTGTCTTTCCGGCGCAAATTCACCCAGATGGGCACCACTATTCCAGTTGTTGCCACTTGCCCACTCAGGGCTACTCCAACTGGTAAGCGTGTCAGCCGCAGTATTAGCAGGTATTGACGGATGTGGAGTACCCGCAAGTCGAGCCGCCGCTTTCTCCATAGCAGGAACATAGGTCACGTCAGATGGGAGCGGTGGGGTTTCTAGAACAACAGGAGCTTTCCGCAGCAGCTTTAAAAATGGCTCAGCTGGCTGGCTCGCCATTACATCAACAAAAAGTTCCTGAGCCAGCAGCAGATCTGGATCCAACCCTTCCGCGCGCTTCAGTAGCTCCTGTGCCTGCTGCATATTCTTTGCTGAGGTCACATAAGCGAGCAAGAGCACTGCTTTCAAACAACCGGGCACATCCTGCAAGATCTGCACTGCCAGTTGCTCAACTCGATCATACAGGCCCTCACGCCAGCAGGTTTCCAGCAACCCGGTACGTGCATCAAGGCGCTCCGGACTCACCGTGAGCACCGCTTCCCATTCTTGAATAGCCTGTGTCAGCAGATCACCACGCATATACAGGCGAGCAAGTCCAGCGCGTGAAAACATAAAGCCTTGCTGTCCCGCTCTTGCACTCAGTTGATTGAACTCTTTCCGGATATCACTATTGCCACGGCTTAACTCGTAGGCTTGCTGGTAACAATCCAATGCTGTATCATAGTCCGATCTGCGCTCGCTGATTAAAGCACGATCGCAATAGGTCACAACGTTCTCTGGATCATTGGTCAGCACCCAATCGAAACTCTGCTGGGCCGCATCCAGTCGCTCCTGGGCCAGATAGACCTCACCGAGCAAGCGTTGAACCTCAAGCGACTCTGGAAATTGAGCAAGAATGTTTTGACAATGAGAAAGAGCATCATCGATACGACCAGCACTGATCGCATCTTCGGTCTCCTGCAAATAATCACGAAGCGTTATTTGTGCCATAAAATCTGGTCTCCTCTTCCCGCTTTACACACCTGTAAGCAACCTTCCAAAGTACTCTGCTCGACGTGTATCCTCTGGTCCGATAATTGCCAGACGACGCCATTCAGGAACAAAACAGGCCTGCGCCACACGCTGGATATCTTGTACAGTGACAGCATCCACGCGAGCCACTACCTCATCGATCTCCCGCACACGATTATGTAAGCACTCCTGGCTCCCCAACCAGGATGCAACCTGTTGTGTACCTTCAAGGCCAAGCACGATGCCGCCTCGTACGTAAGCTTTGGCCCGTTCAAGTTCGTCGGCAGGCACAGGCTTATCACAAAGCTGCTTGAGTTCTGTAATAATAGCGCGGATGGTCTCTTGCGTATGTGAAGGATCAACACCAGCGCTCACTACCAGATTCCCCGTTTCAGCATAACTATTAAAGTAACTGCCAATATCATATGCCAGGCCCTGCTCTTCACGAATAGATTGAAAAAGCCGGGAGCTCATGCCATCACCGAGTACGCCATTCATAAGCAACAATGGATAATAATCAGCGGAAGCATAAGAAGCCCCGGGGGTCGCGAGACAAATATTGGTCTGTTCCGTCGCTTTTTGGATAATGCGTACGGGAGGCGCATTTAGTGGTGGCAAGCTCTCGGTCCAATGAGGATGATCAGCAGCGTCCCAATCACCGAATAGCCTTTCCGTTAGCTGTACGACCTCTTGCTGATCAATATTGCCCGCGATGCTTACTATTAGAGAATTCGGGCGATAATAGGAATACAAGTACTCAAGCATCTGTTCACGTTGCAACCGTGCAACCGTCTCTATGCTCCCTGCATCGTCACGTCCCAGGGGCAAACCAGGCCACATCACCTCATCAATCAACAGATTCACCCACTCCTGTGGATCATCTTGAGTCGAACTTAGTTCTTCAATGATCACTCCACGTTCTTTCTCAATCTCCTCAGCATCAAAGAGAGGAAAGCGGACCATATCGGCCAGGACCTTCATCACTATCGGCAAATATTCACCAGGAACACGAGCAGTATAGCTTGTCAGTTCTTTACCGGTACTGGCATTGAAAACGCCACCGACACCCTCTATTGCCTCCGAGATGAAGCGGGCTGTTGGATAATGCTGAGAGCCTTTGAAGAGCATATGCTCGATAAAATGCGAAACCCCTGCTATATGATCCTGCTCATAGCGAGAACCAACAGAGAAGAAAAATGCAATACTGGCGGAACGCATACCGGGCATATGAGTAGTGAGTAGACGTAATCCATTCTTAAGTGTAGTTCGCGCGTAATCCATTCGAATATCTGGCACAATATCTCTTAACATTTATATGTAGAAACAGTGTACCACATCTCCTTATAATTCCTGATCAAATGCTCTCAATACAAATATCAACGGTTGAAAGATTTCTTTTTCCGACATACTAAATCCGGTTCACCTGAGTCAGGCACTATTATAGACGGTTTAAGATGCTGCCGCAACAGAATACTGAAAGAATAGGAAGAAGAGTAGCCAATTTGGGTACCCGAAAGGGAGATAGTATCTGGAGAATTTGGGGCGGAACACCGTTCACACGGGTCGCCCCCTGGTTTACAATAAGCTTTTAGAGGCCAATATCGTCTGCCAGCTCACCCAGACCACCCAGTAACCCTTCTTCACGATGATGGTGGCGATACTCTCCATAGCCCCTATCACCATCGATACGATTCTCGATATTATCGACAACACCGTTGAACAACATCTCCCCACCAATCACAGCAGCCGCGCCCCCAAGGGCGCCCATGGCATATTTTCCAGCATTACCCTGCATGAAGCCTCCCAGCCCCCCGGCCTGACCCTGCATAGGCATATTCTCCGGCACAGGTACAACCCCTGCAAGACTTGTATGACAACTCACACAGGCAGGAGTACCCAGTGATGCCATCGCCATACAGGTCGGACAACGCAGCACCATCGGAGGCTGTCCCAACATCGGTTGTGGCTGATAGCCGCCCTGAACATATTGTTGTGGATATTGCTGTTGCGGATAGGGAGACTGAGCATATGATTGCTGATATTGTGGCTGTGGATACTGCGGATATTGCTGTTGTGGATATTGAGTATACTGGCCCGAAGGCGCATAATTTGGCTGAGTACCCGGAGCTACCGGGAGTTGATTGCCACAACCAGCGCAGAAATGCACACCAGGAGCGTTCTGTCTGCCACAATTTGTGCAAAAGACAGGAGTAGAAGCAGCACCTGGCCGGGAGGCAGCAGCCACCCGCATATCATGCCCACAATTTGTACAAAACGCAGTTCCTACAGCTACCTCTGTATTACAGGCCGGGCAGGGACGTGTTGATGGTGGAGGCGGTGGAACAGGAGCGCTCTGAACCTGTGGGCGCAATGACGCGCCACAATGCATACAAAACGCCGCTCCAGGCTTTACCTCACCATTGCACTGGGGACAGGTCTGAACACTAACCGCAGGAGCAGCCGTCGGTTGTACCGCGGTCCCGCAACGAGGACAAAATTTTTTACCGGTGACATCACTGCCACAGGATGTACAGGCTATCATTGGGCTCACCTTCTCATAATATGCATGGTTATATATTTTGCAAGGCCTGGTGCACACCACATCTTTAAACGCAGTGTAGCACAGTTTCCCCAATTCGTCGAGGGCACGAAAAGTCACCGCCATGGGTCCGTAGAGGCATGCCTTGCGTGTGCCGGGTCTGAGCCCGCTCGCCCGGCACACGCAAGGCATGCCTCTACGGGCGTCGTGATGTTCCTACAATACCCAGGAGAGGGATTCAAAGCTCCATCAAATAGTGCATCGGGTTGTTAGAGTCAATGAAGACCAGCACTCTTTCCCCAATGTGCTTATCAGGTCGCAGTTCCTGAGGAGTGCTGCGGAAGGTATACGCCTGCTTGCTATGGGCGTCTATCCATGCCGCAACAACCACCCAGCCATCACGCCAGGTTGTTGCATCAAGTGAGACCTCGGTGATGGTGGCAGGAACGCACCCAATGCAACCACGAAGCCTGTTCATTCTTCGTCTCTGAACATGTAGAGCGCGGACGACGTAAAAAATAAAGATCGGAAGGAGGCTTGCCAGCAACACCAGCACAGGGACTGGTATCATGAGGCATAATTGTTGGAAGGTCATCACTTGTTCTCCCTTAACAAACTTTCGTCTTTCCCCGAAAAAGACACCTGCATTATTATAGATGGTGGGCGCTCAGGTATACCTGCAAGTAGCCAGAAAATCCTATGACTCCTCCCATACCTCTTTCTTCTAAGATGGTGCCTGGGTTCTGCGTTGCGACATCGTTCTTGCTATATGCAAGGCTTCAGTCAAGCGGCTCACCTCTCCTCGGAGCTGCTTATTTTCTTGCTCGATTTGCCCCGTTCTCCACAGACGCGTTAACAAGAGATTCAGTGAGTTGCTGACACGCCACAGCTGGTCGTCCTGCCCCAGTTGTGCGCGAACCGAGCGCTCACCATTGGCAGCGCGTATCAGGATCTGCGACAAATACTCGACCCCTGTATCCAGTTGTGCCCTTTGCTCCACTTCGCGCCTGCGCAGTTCCGCGATCTCTTCAGCACGGTCAGCCCGAGCAATAGCACGCAGGGCACTGCGAACCCAGATGTAGGCGATCACCCCCACGACCAACTGCAAGGCGATCGGTTGCATGATAGCATTGTAGCCCATGCTCGACGACAGCATCATGTTTAAAGCTGGCGTGCGCATCTGAAAGATGAGATCAGCCACGATGAAGGCGATGTTGCTTGCCGCGACCGGAAAAATACTGGCCGCTGGCAGCAGAGAGACCGCGATCAGTTCAGACACCACCAGCACATCAAAGATCGGAAGATCTCCCACATCCAGACCCATTGGTGTCATCAAGAGCATAAGGCCACATCCCAGGTCCACGACTGCAATGAGCAGGAGGCTAACCACGGTAAGCTGCCCAAGACGATTGAAGAGCGCCGCGAATCCGCACAGAATCAACCCAAGCACTACCGTTCCAATCGCCATGGTACTGTGCATCAGAATGGCACCTGGGAGATTGATTATTTGAAAGATACTAATGACCAGGAGCACAACACTGACCACCTGTTTGCGGCGATCGACTTCACGGGTAAGCCGTGCTGCATTTGCTTCCAGTTCTACCAGGGACTCTCCCCTATTTTTGATTGGGAGTACCGCCATGATCCATCTCTCTTTCTCTCGCATAGCGAGCATTGCACCGGCCCCCTCCGGGCTGATGGCTGGTGCAGCAGTCATCGTTCATTCAACGTCCCCTACAGGACACTTTCTACTTTTATCTACGACACCGGGTCAGTAGAACCCGGTGTCTTGTCATCCTTGACCGGCTGATCAGCTTGCTATCCCATTGATATACTGTTGCGCTCTGGTCCACGCCTGAAGCGCAACGTTGCTTCCAAACACTATGTGCAAAAGAAATGATGCCATTTCCCTCATAAGCATTACACAAGTATAACGCACAGCCATTAAGAGCAAGCTACGAAAAATGGAGGAATTAGGAATAAGGTAATAATCCTGTAAAGAAACAGCATAAAATTGATAAATTTCGTAGAGAAACATTAACTCATATTGCTGTGTTTTAATGCGCAGTATGATCGCTCATCTCCTGATTGATAACAGCAAAATAAAGAGACACAATAAGTTGATTGGTCTCCTAACAATTGGGCTGTTTTCTCCGTAGAGGCACGGCCTTGCGTGTGCCGGATGTTCGCAGGAGCGCCGACGACCCGTAGAGGCACGGCCTTGCGTGTGCCGGATGTCTTGCGGGCTGAGGGGAAACGTTTTTTATAAGACAACACCCGGCACACGCAAGGCCGTGCCTCTACGGGTTAGACGTTGTTACTCGACGAGCAGTGCTTCTAACTTCTCCTCGATAGTTTTTGCTGATGGTAAAAACGCTGTCTCCTCCGGGCCATTATAAGGGGCAGCGGGAGAGGGAAGCGCAGAGACGAAAGCGGGGACACCATCCAGATCGTAGAAACAGTGCTCCACAATCCATGAGTGGATATGCCGTCCAAAGCTGGTCAGATCGGACTCCTCGGTCGCGACGATCACACGATTCGCCTCCTTGACGGCAGCCGCTACGGTCTCCTCGTCAAAGGGAGCCAGTGTACGCAGATCGACAACCTCAATAGTACTTCCTGTTCGTTTGACGATATTTGCAGCAGCCGTACAGGCTTCAAGGACCATCGTGCCCCAGGCGACAATTACGACATTGACCGGACCCGCGCCGATACGGAGACGACGCGCTTTGCCGATCGGGAGCGTATAATAGCTATCGGGCACGTTCCAATATTCTGCCATTGCGGCAATGATATTACCTTCGCTATCCTTTGGGGGCTCCGAACGATAGAGGCGACCACGTTCTAAGAAGGCAACGGGAGACTGGGAACGCGCGGCCTGCAGGAGCAGTCCCTTGGCATCATACGGAGTAGCGGGACAGATGGTAATCATGCCAGGAATATTTGTGAACCATTGCTCACCAGCATTAGAGTGTCCAAAGGCACCTCCACCCGCCGTGCTGCTGGAAATGGGACCACCGCCACCACTACCCGATTTTGTGCGCATGAGGAGTGGAGCGTGCCAATCGCCATAGCTTTGATAAGCGATACGTGCCGCCAGGCGGATCGTCTGCGTAGCCGACTGGTGATAATCGACGAACTGAAGCTCAGCACAACGTGCCTTACCGTCCTTCATGCCCGCCCCAGCAACAAGCCCCACAATCAACTGCTCGTTGAGCGGGCTGCTGATAGCGTGTCCGGGGAACTGCGTGACCAGCGCGGCAGTTGCACCAAAGACGCCACCTTTCGGGCTACCAACATCCTGACCATAGACAAAGAAATCGGGATCACGCCGCACCAACTCCGTCAGCGCCTCATTGATCGCTCCCAGCATTGTCAATTGACGTTTTGTACCACGAGGATTATTCTCGTGCCACTCTGGCACATAAAACACGTGGTCCATAACACGCTCAGGTGTGGGTTCTGGCTCTTGCAGTATTTCCTGTTCGATACGCTCCAGTTCGCGCCGAATCTCTTTGCGTATGCCCTCGATATCGCTATTTTGTAGCCGCCCCTGCTCGACGAGCCAGCGACCGAAGTTCTTCACGGGATCTTTGGTTGCGGTAGTAAGTTCAATCTCATCTTTTTTGCGGTAAGACTTGATATCGGTGGAGCTGGAGTGGGCATCGAGCAGCCCCAGGCGCAAGTGCATCAGCGCCGGACCCTGGCCCGAGCGGATATGCTGCACGAGACGACTCGTCGCCTCATACGTCTGCATCACATCCGTACCATCGACCTCTTCAGTGTAGACACCACCGCCCTTTGCCCACTCGACGAGGGAGCCAGCCCACTGGACAGCAGAGGGTGCGGTAATGGCCCAGCCATTATCCTCAACTACTATCAATACTGGAAGCTGGTGGACAGATGCCTGGCGCAACAACACACTAAAATCATTGGTTGCCGCCCCGCCATCTCCGGTTGAGCACAAAATCAGTTCCTGCTCCTGGTGCCACTTAATCGAGAAACCAACGCCACCTGCAAATGAACATAATCCGGCAACCTCGCTAAAGCCGGGAAGGATACGATGGCGCTTACTACTATAGTGCGAGGGCATATTGCGACCTGCACACATGGGCCCGGTTGTGCGTGAATAGGCTTCACGTAGTGGTCCATACATATCGCCAGTACGCTGGAGCCATGCGGCCAGGTCGCGATAGTATAGGGCGAGCCAGTCGTTATCATTGAGAGCAGCGGTCACAGCCGCCATACTCTCGTGTCCGGCACACCCGATATAGAAAGGAAAACGCCCCTGCGTCTTACGTGTTTTGAGCAAGTCGTTAGTAACTCTAGCCGTCATCATAGTACGGTAGAGTGCAATGACATCCAGCGTCGTTGCTGGAGCACCAGCTCCCGTAGCTCTAATATCAACTGTCATCGGCTAATTGCCCTCCAAAAATTTTTTGAAATTGCAGGCTTAATCCATAGAATCAGACGGTTCATTCACGATCATTATAAAATTGCTAACAGTGAAATGCAATGCCAGCAATATATTTTATTCAATCGGAAACCAGGCCCTCAACCCGTAAGGGGTTGAGAGGTGGGTACAAGTTGATAAAAAAGTGGGCCATCTCCGGTTGGAGATAGCCCCTATATTAGTGTCCTACCGCCTTGACGCGTTCGGGTCGCCTGACGAAGTAGTAGATGAGCGCTCCGATCAGAGGCACCAGCAGGATGACGAGTACCCAGGCAACTTTATCATTGCCCTCGGAAGATTCTTTTGTCAGACAGTCAACGAGCACCCAGATCCAGAAGATCATAGCAAGTGCCGCGAGACCATTCCTGCTCACGAATAAAAGTCGAAATAGAAATGGCAATAAACTGATCATGTGTGTTCCCTCCTGTTAATACTTCTATAGAGATTATCTGTTTAGCACCAAAAGATTTAAAAGAGGTTCACCATTCAGTGTTACGTATACGGTTATGGAAAGTTGTAAGCGCGCACTCTATCGCGCTTCTGGTAAGGGAATGCGAAAAGTTTTAACATATTTCTATCTCACGTCCCGATACATCTGCTGTAATCGTGCTGGTGAGACACCGGATGCATAGAGTGTCCGCAGATACCACATGAAAAGCACGCTGCGTAATAACCCTAGTTTTTCATGTCGTCGTGCTGATGTTGTGACGTACAATGGCAATAATACAACCTGGCCACGTGCACGCAGGCGCTTGATAATCTCAAGGTCTTCCATCAATGGCTGATCCGGATAGCCCCCGATCTCCTGGAAACTCCTGGCGCGTATAAAATATGCCTGGTCGCCAGTAAAGATAGTGCCCAGGCGCGAACGCATATTGGTAAAGAAAGACACGCAGCGGTAAGGCCAGCGCTCACAGTCAAAGCGGACGCGGAACGCTCCGGCGACAATATGTGGAGACTTCAGGGTATACTCAATGGCCTGGAATGCCTGTGGTGGTAATTGGGTATCGGCATGCAGAAAAATAAAGACATCACCGTTTGCCACCGCTGCACCAGTATTCATCTGGGTTGCGCGCCCACGTGCCGAATGGATAACGCTTCCATATTGCTCAGCTATAGCAACCGTTCTATCACTACTACCGCCATCAACGATAAGCAGCTCGTAATCAAGGTGGGCACATTGTTTCATCAGACAAGCGAGCTGAGATTCCAGTACAACCTCCTCGTTCAATACCGGAACGATAATCGAGAAGCGCATTAAAAAATCCTCCTACACCGGACATACGCCGCCTGCTTAATAGCAAGACACATGCCAATCATCAGGCTCGCCATGAGTCTTAAATTTCTACGTTATTGCATTGCTGTTGATTGTGGTCTGGCCCGGCGCGTAGGAAGCGAGATGAAGGCGCTCTCTTGTGCATGTGGCTGCGCCGGGCGCACCTTTGCATTGAGCGCACAGAAAGACATTACTCCTCTGGGCGATGCATTATGGAAACAGCAGCGTTCGATGCGGCTCATATCGATATCGCTTTCGTCCATGAAGGGTTTGACGAAGAGTGTGAGGGTCTTGCGACTGGTCCAGAAGGAGGGATCGGTACCGATATGTGGCCAGAGCGTCTTCATGAGCTTGAGGCTCCCGCCGATGTTGGTGACGATCTGCGGCAGAATAGCGGCTCGTCCACGCGTGAGCATGCGCAGGGTCATGTTCGGACGTGGCCCCATGACCCCCATAAACTCCTGTAGCGTAAAGTTGGGTGCCATGGGTTTGTAGCCTTCCTTTGTGTGTTTGAGCAATGTGAAGGCGTTGCAGAGTGGCGAACCTTCACCAACGGGGAAGAACAGATCCTGTGATACACCCGTCTGCTCTTCGATGAGCTTGAGGATCTCCGGCATACGTAACTTGCGCGGCGCTGTACTTACCTGCTCTTTGCCGCCCTGCGCTTCGATCTCCTTGCCAGCGATCTCGAAGCGACCGAAGGGCGTTGCAGCCTGGAAGGCAATCGCGCAGACTGTATCAGGATGCTGCCAGGCGAAGTGCACAACCTGCTGAATCTGGTCGCTGTTCAGCCCATCGTAGAGCGAAACGGCCAGGGTTGAGGGAAGCTTGACGCGTTCCAGGGCGGCAATAGCCTTCTGGCGTACTTCCCATAGATCCTCACCGCGCAGTTTCATAATGTCTTCTGGTCGCGTGCTATCAAACTGTAAATAGACCGAGGTAAAGCCCCAGGAGACCAGTTTCTCGGCAAAATCCGCTTCGCGGGCCAGCCGAATGCCATTGCTAACCATCTCTAATTGCCCGAAGCCCTTCCGCTTGACCAGCGCGGCAATCTGATCCAGGTCTTTCCGGACAGAAGGCTCGCCGCCGGAGATCTGTAGTGAAATACCTTTCCCTTCGACAGCGATCAATTGATCTAAGCGCGTCTCGATCTCTTCAAGCGAATAATCACGTTCTGAAGGACTGGAATAGGCATAACACATCGGACAGGTCAGGTTACAGCGTTCAGTTACCTCCAGAATCGCCAGCCCGGCAGGTTTGCGCAGTGCAAAAGGAGAGAGGCCCTTAGAAATGTCTGTATCTCCACCATCGCCATAGCGCTCAATCATCAAATTCTCTACGTGGAACGATTTGCGATAGTAAGCGGCATGATAGCCGAGATCGGTATCCACAACGCCGTGGACAGGGCAGACGCGCGAAAAGAAGACCTGTTCTTGTTCGCGTACTTCGTAGGTTGCCGGAACGATCTCGCCGCAAGCGGAACAAATACTACGGGTCTGCTTCAGAATTTCAGCCAAGGGAGCACTCCTTCTCTGCAGCACAGAAAATTATCAGGCACACAATATAGATAGTATAGCCTATTCCAGAGGAATATCCTTGCCGATCAAGAGCGTTGCCTGCTTGCGCAATGATTGGAGTCCACTGCTGAAATGTACCGGGTAAGGCTGTTCAACGTTCAATGCCCTATATTGAGCTGGCAAGTGGGCCAGGTTTTCTTGCGCCAGCTCCCGAATTTCGGACAGGGGCGGAAGACTTCCTGGAATCACCTCACCGTTACGCATGACGGGTCGTAGCAGGCGCTGATAGCCTTCTGGCCGTGGCTCTTGCGCGAGTTGAATGATATCCTCTTCCCAGTGTGGATGGCGATAGATTTCTTTCTTGCCAGGCCATGTGCTCTTAGGGCCAGCAAACTTCATCTTGGGATATTCGGTGCCCGACTCATCTACATACCAGACCTCCTTATAAACGGTACCGAGCGCGCCACCAGAAACATTATGTTCAGATGAACCTGCACCGCTTCCCAGCGTGGTTCCTACTCCAAATGAATCGATTGCCGCACCAGCTTCCAATAACTCCGTGATTTTCCACTCGTCCAGATCGCCGCTACCAAGGATACGTACGCCCGTCAGACCAGCTTTATCGAGCTGCTCGCGGATATACAGGCTATCTGCCAGTAGATCTCCACTATCCAGGCGTACAGCCGCGAGGGTATGGCCGAACGTTTCCTGTGAGCGTAGTGCGACCGCAATTGCTGTATGGATGGCCGCGCGCTGATCGTAGGTGTCAAGCAGCAAAGTATAACGATTATAGGCCTGCGCGACCGCTTCAAACGCCTCCTCTTCTGTTGGGAACATTTCTATCAGGGCATGAGGCACGGTCCCTGTTGCTGGCAGACGGTACTCATAAGCTGCATTCAGCAGAGAGGTGCTGGCACAACCCCCGATATACGATGCGCGTGCAACCGTCATTGGCTCCTGTGCACGCCTGAAAGCGAACTCCGCCACCCGGTGTGGATGTCCCTTCGAGGCCGCATAGACGATACGTGAAGCCTTTGTCCCAATCAGCGTCGAAAGCCCGATTGCCTGTAGCAGTCCTGACTCTAGCAACATTGCTTCACGAAATGGAGCAGTCACACGTATAAGAGGTTCGTTAGGGAACGCAATCGAGCCTTCTGGCAGAGCCAGAATCTCGCCGCTAAAACGTAACTGCGCCAACTCATCCAGGAAGGCAGAATCATAATCACGAATACGCGCAAGAAATTTCAATTCCTGGTCGGTATAGCGAAATGCCTGTGCAAACTCCAGGGCGGATTCCAATCCCGCGACAAGCAAATAAGCGCCGCCAAACGGAGCTGTGCGCGTATACAGGTCGAATGTAGTAAGACCATTGCGACCGGTGCGCCAGGAAACGTAAGCCGAATCAGGGTGGTACATATCTGTCATCAATCCTGGGTGAAAATCGGGTGCACGACGATGCATCTCAGTTCTATCCTCGCTTCCGTTAGCCGTAACTGAATTAGTGTGCATTGTACGATATTGGTTCCCTGTTTGCAATCCCGGCAATCCTATAAGATTTTTGACACTTTTTCTATCTCTATCATCTCTAAACAATTAACTCTGCATAATCATGGAGACCGCAAAGGAGTTTATCATGTCAGGTCACCACCGTCTGTTTGTGGGCCTTGCAAGTAGCGCTGGTATTCTTGGTTTGACCGTTACCAGTGGCCTCGCTGTGTTAGCCAATCGCTTTGTAGAAGAACTATCACGCCCTCACACACTTTTAGATGATTCTGTATTCACCTGGGAGTTGCCGCGCATTAATTCTGAGCCTCCTCTCGCTCTGCAACGTTCTCTGCTCTTTGAAACTGCCGATGGCACGCTGCTGTCTGGCGATTTCTGGGCGCAGCCACGTCTGGCTCCGACTATCGTCCTCTGCCACGGTTATAGAACATCACGTTCTCATCTGCGCACGGTTGCTGCGCTGGAGTATTCGCATGGCTATAATATGCTATTCTTCGATTTTCGCGGACATGGCGAAAGCGATAGTGTGATGACGAGCGGTGGCAATGCCGAGGTATGCGATCTCGAAGCCGCGCTTGAAGTAGCCGCTCGTCAGCCGGAGACGATCCCTGGCAAGATTATCATTCACGGTTTCTCTATGGGCGCATCTGTTGCTCTGCTCACACCACCTCGCCTTGATGTTGTCGCAATTATTGCCGATAGTCCCTATGCGCATTCGGACGATATCCTGCGCCGCCTGGTCCATTATCAACTCACTCAGGGAAGCAAAAGCTGGCGAGCACCATTGCGCAGACTCCAGCGCTTCTGGCCTGCTGTGGCCTGGCTGACCGTTTTCGTCAGTACCATTGTTTTTCGAGTACGCTTTGGCTACGATGTTATTGCCCACCCGGCTACCAGCTTCAAGCGCTGGTGTATGCGTACAAAAGCTGCCCGTGAGCACCATGTCATTCCCATTTTGCTGATTCACGCGTCTGGTGATACCTTGATACCGATTGCTCATTCCCATCAGATTGCCGCTGAAGCTCAACTGTATGGCGTTCCTGTGGACACATACTTTATTGAGGAGATGGACCATTGTGGAGCGTACGGTTACGATCCCGCAGCGTATGTCAATGTGCTACATCGTTTTCTCTCACAGTATCTGCATGATGATTTTCCAGGGCAACGCTAAAAAATCAATAGAAATAACCAGTAAAAGACTTGCAACTTTGCCTTCTTGCAGGCATAATTGGAACAGAGAGCTATTGTGGGAATTGCACGACGTGCATCATCGCAGGCATATCACTTTCTAGCAACCGGTAAGGACGCCAAAGGAGCGGACATGCTATCATCAGACGATACGACGCAAACAACTCAGGTGACTGAGGCGATTGAACGACTGCCTCGCCCATTAGACCGCCGCAGCTCGGGAAACGAGCGCCGACAGCCGCTATTGCAGCAAAAACAGACCGATGTTTTGCCACAGGTGACTGTCGATACGCCTCACTCGAAGGTAGCCTGGCGACAGGTTATCTACCTTCGGGAAGAGAACAGGCGTCTGCGCTTCGAATTAGAGGGGCAGCGCGCGGAAATGCAGCAACTTGTCGCCGAGTATACTTCTTTACAGGCCCATTTTGAGCAAGAGGTTGCCGTTGTCCATAGCGGCTACCAGCAAGAGAGAGAACAGTATCAGAGTCATCTGCAGGATTTGATGGACGAGCGCAATCGTCTGCAAGAGGCTCAGACTCAGTTAGAACATCGTTATCAGGACCTGTATCACACGTTCCAGGATGCCGTTGAAGAAGAGGCCCAGAAGATGGTCACGGAGGCTGCTCAGACGCTTGAGCTGTCTCCTGATAGTACTCCCCTGGTCTTGCAAGATGTCATGAAGACGCTTGAATTGCAGGTCAGGCAGGAGGAAGATAAGCATCTTGTTGAGGCATTGTACTTGAAGCGTGAAGTCCAACGCATGGCTGAGTCATTAGCGCAAGAGCGAGCACTGATTGCCGAGGAGCGCCAGCGCCTGCTGGTGATGCAGAATACGGCGCGTGAGCAGGCCGAATTGCGCCAGAAAACGCTCCAATTGCGTTTACGTTCGCGCTGGAAAGCCAGAACTATCATCACTACAGTTGGTATGATTTTTCTCCTGGTGATTCTACAGTTCCTGTTCTTGAACCTGGCCCATGTGAAACTGGCCGCCTACATTTCCTTCCTGCTACTTCTCCCCATTATCATTTGCTCGCTACTGGCTTTCCTCTTGTTCGGCCCTCTCGCCAGAGCGCGCGAAAGCTACTACATCACACCCCGTAAAAAGAAATCCGGGAAAGACTGACCGATTTAAGAACCTGGCACATAAGCGAGTGCCAGGTTTTTTCTGTTTATCCACGAAGATTGAGCACTGTCCGTACGATTCTACGGTTGCTGGCGGCTGATGAACCTTCCAGGTAGGCTTCATAAGCGGTTTGCTGGATGCCTGTATTCATGGTTGGGTAAGCGTGGATGGTATTGAAGATGTCGTTCAGCGTAAGGTTATGCCGCATCGCGAGCGACATCTCTCCCAATAACTCGCCAGCTCTTGCTCCGACCATGTGTGCGCCGACGATCTCGTCTTTCTTCCCGGACAGTACGAGTTTGATGAAGCCGATGGTTTCGTTCTCAGTCTGCGCACGGTCTATGTTGGCCCAGGGGAACTTGACGACACGAACCTGTTTATGTTGCTTCTCTGCCTCGTCGGGTGTGAGTCCAACACGTGCAGCTTCTGGATCGGTAAAGGTACACCAGGGCACTACGCGGTAATCAACCTTCTTCTTGCCAATCGGCAATACGGCGTTACGTACGGCGATGCCCGCCTGGTACGCTGCTACATGGGTGAAGAGGTACCCGCCAATCACGTCTCCGATGGCAAGAATATTGGGACTGCTGGTCTGGAGATACTCGTCGACCTTGATCCCCTGTGTGCTATAGTTGACTCCTGCCGCGGCCAGGTTCAGCCCTTCGACATTCGGGTGCCGTCCCAGGGCAAGGAGCAGTTCATCTCCCTCAAATGTCAATTCTTGCTCGCCCTGCCTGGCTGTGACGACTTTTTTGTTTTCCTGGCGGCTTGCTTTGATAAGACGTGCGCTGGTAACAATGGTGATGCCTTCAGACTTTAGTACATCGGTCACTGTGGTAGAGACTTCAGGGTCCTCGCGCGGCAGGATACGCTCCGGCCCCTGGATGAGTGTGACCTTTGATCCCAGGCGCGCGAATGCCTGCCCCATTTCTACTCCAATGGGACCACCGCCAACGATAATGAGTGTTTTCGGCAGGGCTGCAAGATTAAAAATGTCCTCGTTGGTCATATAGCCTGCCTCGGCGAGTCCTTCTACCGGGGGAATGGCAGGATGTGAGCCGGTGGCGATGAGGGTGGTGCGGCTCGTCACTTCCTCGTCGTTGAGTATCAGTTTTGTAGGAGACTTGAATGACACCTTGCCAAATTTGACGGTAATGCCCTCGACGTAGACCTGTTCTGCCTGGCTGACACGTCCAATAACACCCTGCACATACGCACTTACTTTTGCCATGTCGATGCCCAGGGGCGCGGGAGTCAATCCCAGGTCCACGGCTTCTCTGTCCTGCTGTACGACAAGGGCCACGTGGATCAAGCTTTTGCTAGGCACACAGCCATAGTTGAGACAATCGCCTCCGAGCCGTTCTTTGTCGATTAGCAAGACGTCTGCTCCCAACGACCTGGCTGCGCGTGCGGCTGTCAGGCCGCCTGAACCCCCACCGATGATGGTCATATCGTATTGGGTGTGTGCCATTCTATCCTCCTGATAGAGTAAGTTCTGAGATACTTGCTTATAGTTCCAAAAGGTGTGGACATCCATGGACACCACACCTTGTGTTTGATTTAGACGGTTATCGCTAACCGGAAGGGCTGAACTACATAGGCCGCTCTTCCCTTTGCACCCACATTCGCAAATGCATCAGGCTTACTTTTCCGTAAGATGTTGTAGGAGCCATTCACATCGGCACAGATGATCTGTCCGTCTTTCGTCCGGTACAAGCGGTTTCTCCGTCCAAATCGCTTCCCGCTAAAGCTGTACTCTGCCTCATCGTTGGGCTTGTACGTAGGGATAGGATCAAGATCAACGAAGCTGGCTTTACTGGTGTAGCTTTCTTCCTGTACCTCAACCTGGATGCCAACAAGAGACGCTTTGTACGTCACCATGTCGATAAAGCGTGCATGAGGGATCTGGACAAAGTTCTGATTGTTCCTTTTCCCCATGCCTGTCTCTTGCTTCCAGAGCGGATTTTTCCCAATGATGATCGTGCCTACCCCCTCTTTCACGAGGAAGTCAATCATGCGCTTGCTAGCAGCATGCAGGTAGTGATTCACTTGCCGGTTACGCTTGTTGGTGATCTGCTCCATTTGCCTGGTGACACGCTCTCGATCCTCCTTAGGAAGGCACAGCTTTAACTCTTTCATGCGCTTATTGTACCACTGGTTCCTGGCTTTGAGCGTCCGACCGTTAACCAGTCGAGGGATGAACCCTACACGGTTTGCTGTTATCGCCGCTAAGTTGGTGACACCAAGGTCAATGGCAACACAGAAAGAAGGGTCTACTTGTGCTTGGACGGGTTTCTTGCTGTAAATCACTTCTACGACATAATGAGCATTGCGAGGGACGATCCGTACTTGATCAAGCGTGGCAGGGTTTTGCCTGGTCTGGATACTGATTGGCAGCATCGAGGGCTTGATGATGCCACGCTGCAACGTCTTTTTGCCTCCGCCAGGAGTTTGTCCCCCACTGATGGCTTGCATCGTGTAGACAAGGAGGTTGCGCCCCTGGGTTTTGTGCTTGTACTTGGGCAGTTTGGGATGGCCCCTAAACTTCGATGAATCTTCTTTATAGGACTCGCAGGCTTCAAAGTAGCTCGTCCAGGCCTCATCTAATTGCATGAGGACTTGCTGACTCACCTTTGCTGGTAACGCCTTGTATGCCTTATGCGACTGCATCAGCTTGTCTATCTGGTTGTAGGAGAGCCGTTTCCCCTGGAAGATAAATGCTTGTCGCATCTCGTAGTAGGGTAGGGGGCCAACGAGGTGATGTTTATTCATCCCTTTTTCGACCTCCCCCCTCCGAATTGTGCTTGCATCTTTCGATGCACACGGCTCTCCGGTTGTACCTTTTCTCTTCCCTGGCTTTTCTTCACAGGGCATCCGTGTTGGATGCTCATGTGACACGGCCAACAAACCACCAGTGTTTTTCGCTTTCGTGCTGCCATCACCTGCATCCAAGCTGGCTTCTCACGTCTGCCTTTTTGGTGTAGATCTTTCAGCGCTCGTCTATGATGGACGGTTATCCGATCTTGAGACCCACATAACTCACAGGTGTCAGCCAGGAGTCTCTTTTCAAGCTCTGATCGACCTGCCCATAGGATTGGTGGTGGGTCGTTGAGGATTGCTTGTGGTTTTCTTATCGCGCTTACTTGACAGATGGCTCCCAATGCAGGTATCATCGCGCTTGAGAGTCTAGGTGTGTCTTAACAAGAACTAGACTTCTCTTGCTGGCTACGTGGTACAAACACGAACGGAAATAATTATCCGTAAGGCAAGGGGGGAGGTAGAAGGTCTTAGAGTGAAAATGTTCATGTTGACGCCCTCTCTCTAACGCGTTATGATCATTATCGGATACTGAAACATCTCTAGATAAGGATATCATTCATTGCGATGATAAAAAGATTGCGTGGGCGTAACCTCAAACATCCGGGCTGCCTCATAGGGATAACGTTGGGTTTGACACTGGGTATTATTCTTGCTGGCGTGCTGGCATCGGTCTTCTATGTCCCGCTGAACACCATCCTCTGGACCTGGCTCGCTATTACGCTTGGTCTGGGCGTGCTAGGGTGGATCATCGGTGATCGTCTCTCATCCCGCTTCCCCGCTCTTGAGGAAGAGACGCACGAGACTGCCACTTCCGATCTTCCACCCCCACCCTAGTGCGCCAATAGCACGCTTGCAAGCGGTCAGCGTATTTACGCAACAAAATCGATATTTTCACTTTTATCAGAATGACGCTGCTGCGACGGCGACGGCAATAGCTCAAAATAGTGTGGATACGACGGCGACATCTCAGGCCAGTTATCCTAGAATAGCTGGCAACTATACCGGTCGCGTTCATAATACTACCTACAATGTCTGGGCATATGCATCATTCTCTTTCCTGCAAAATCAGCAAAACATTGGTGGGTCTAGCACAATGTACTCTCCACTGATAGGTAGTGGTCAGATTGTAGGAACGATTACTAGAGATGGTTATGTACAATTCGTTGTTCGAGACTACCTGCACAATATTGCACTCTCTTATGCAGGTAATATAGTGGGTAATACACTTCAGGGAACATATACAACTTCCAATGGTGAACAAGGTACCTGGTCTATCCCCTGATACATTGTCATCTGGCTCATGGAACAGGTCGAGTTCCTGCTGGAACTGCCCTCCATAAAAAACTCGCACTTTGCTTAAAAGTATGCTATATTGTCATTTACACGAACAACGATTGGCCACTCCAAACGTTGCTATTTATGAGGAGCAGTGTTGCTTCTGGGCGATGGTGCGCGACCCTGTGGATGCCGTATCGCCGTGGCTGCTTCCGAGTGTGCTGACCACTGCATACGAAAATCCCCTTCTGTGCTGTCCCTTTTTGCGTGTATGGATAGTTGCACCTGTCAGCACAACTTAGGAGGATGCCTCATGTCAACGAATGAATTCCGCCGTCCCGTCTCCGTAGACTTTGCCCCTCGTGGTAGTCTTTGCGAGTGGTGTGGAAAACCTGCCGAACGACAATTAACCGCTATTGGTGGAACCTTTCATAATGAGAGTGGCGTGTTCTGTCGGCCCTGCGGCGAGAAATTCTCGCAAGCTGTCGTAAGTTCCCTGAATATCGTTGCTACCCCAATAGAGGCACAATAGCTTTACAGGCCATTGTGAATGCTCTTCACTGCCAGATTGAATAAAAACCAGAAAAATGGGGTCGGTAACAAGGCCGACCCCGTTTTTTCAGGCGTAACGCCTCATATATTGTTCGATATCGAACTCTTTAGCCTGCTGTGACAACTGGTAAGCAGCCTGGTCCATAGTTGGCCGCTCCTCCTGGAAGAAGAGTCCTGTGAACTGTTTCTCCGTCTCCATCGCTAGCGTAACAGCTCTGCCGCGATCATGAATGTTGTGATCAGCAGGAATAGGCGTTACTGCAGCATCCCAGGCATCGAAAGTGTGATAGAACGTCGGACAGGGACTGAGCACGTGAATGAAGGAGAAGCCCTTATGCAGCATCCCCTGCTCAATCAGCGCAGCCAGATCTTTTGGCTTGGCCGAATAACCACGTGCCACAAAGCTGACGTTCAGTGAAAGCGCCGTAGCAATGGGATTAAACTGCGAGGCCAACAGGCCATAGGGCGTCGATTTCGTAACGTGACCTTTTGGTGAGGTCGGAGAAGTCTGACCCTTTGTCAACCCGTAGACCTCGTTGTCCATCACAATCACAGTGATATCGATATTGCGTAAGGCGGCATGTACAAGATGTCCGGCACCAATACTGAAAAAGTCTCCATCGCCACCAACGGCAACCACAGTGAGGTCAGGTCGTGCCATCTTCAATCCCTGAGCGACAGGCAAGGCGCGCCCATGCACACTATGAAAGCCAAAGGTTTTCATAAAGTGCGGGAATCGGCTTGAGCAGCCAATGCCAGAGACCACCACTGTCAGCTCGGGCGACAACTTCAGCCCCGCCATGCCACGATAGGCGGCATTGAGCACGCCGAAATCGCCACAACCAGGACACCAGGTTGGCTTGACCTCGCTTTTATAGTCTTTGGGGGTGGGATTGATGATTGTCTGCGTCATGGATTAACTAACCTCCTCGATTGCCCGCAGGATCTCACCAGCGGTGAACGGGATACCGCCGAACTTATTAACACGAATAGCTTGTAGTCCATATTTTGCCCCCAGTAGATTGGCCAGTTGACCCGAGTAGTTACACTCGGGGACGATAACCTTTTCTACCGAGTGGATGAAATCACGAATAGTACGATCAGGCAATGGTGAAAGAATTTTGGGATGAAGCGAGGCTACTTTATACCCTTTAGCGCGTGCGCGATCGATGGCCTCCTGGATCGCACCCTCGGTTGAGCCCCAGCCGATAATACCAATTGTTGCATTCTCGTCTCCATAACGCTCTGGCTTTGGCAATTCCTCTGCCGCAGTATCAAGCTTACGGAAGCGTTTCTCCATCATGGCCGTGTGATCTTCCGGCTCGTAGTCGGGATGACCATGCTCATCATGTTCCAGTCCTGTGGCTACATACGTAACAGCTCCTGGTCCTGGCTTTGTCATAGGCGAGATGCCCGTAGCCGTATAAGCGTAACGTGCATAGCCATTAGATGCGGCCCCAACTGCAACTTTGCCGTTTTCGCTGGCTCCATTATTGTCATGATTGTCATGTTCAACGCGACCTTGCAATTTCGCTGGCTTGAATACACTCGTGTCAACACTCTCTACTCGCGCTGTGAGCGACTGGTCCGTGAGGAAGAGCACTGGCATCTGGTAGCGTTCAGCCATATTGAAGGCAAGAATAGTGAGGTCATAACAGTCAGCAACGTTAGCAGGTGCCACAATCATACGGGGCGTGTCACCATGTCCAGCGTTCAACGCAAAGCTCAGGTCGGATTGCTCCATCTTTGTCGGCATACCCGTACTGGGACCTGCACGCTGGGCATCCACAATAACCGCGGGCAGTTCCGCCATCGATGAAAGACCAATGAGTTCAGTCATCAGGGAGAAACCCGGTCCGGACGTAGCGGTCATCGCACGCTTACCGCCATAGGAAGCGCCAAGCACGGCGGCCAGCGCGGCTATCTCATCTTCTGCCTGCAGGAATGTCCCACCGACCTGGGGTAACTCTTTCGCCAGACCTTCCATGATATCACTGGCCGGTGTGATAGGATAGCCCGCGAAGAAACGACACTCTGCCGCCAGCGCACCAGCAACCACGGCCTGGTTGCCATTGAGCACAACACGGTCAGCCTTTTCTACGGGACCCAGAAGGTAAGGATCATGTTTGGATAATTTCTCGGAAACGTATTTCTTTGCGATCTCCAGAGCCAGTATATTCTTCTCCATCAGGGTGGAGTTCGATTTGCGCGTCTTGGAGAGCTTGAACTGCACTACCTGGACAATTGCCTCCAGAGGAGGCCCAAACAGACCTGAGATGGCACCGAGCATCACCATATTCTTCGTCTGGAAGAGCTGGACCTCTTTGCGCGCAATCTCATTGAACGGAATAGCGTATGTAATGCAATCGCCGGTATCCGGCGTGAAATCGGAAGGATCATAGATCAAAACGCCGCCGTGCCGCAACTCGCTCATATTGCGGTCATACGCCTCTTTATTGAGACAGATGAGCACATCGGCGCTATCACCCATCGATTTCACAGGGCGATCGCTGATGCGAACCTGGAACATACAGGGCCCACCGAGAATCTCGGCAGGGAATGTTCTGAAGGTATAGACATGGTATCCCCAGCGCGCGGCTGCCAGAGCAAGAATATCGCCGCCGGAGATAGTACCTTCGCCCGATTCGCCACCAATCCTTATTGTTACTTCATTCTCCATTGAATGCTCCCTCAAAAAATGGTTAGACCGCGCCATGCATCCAGAAATGGCGCGGTTCTGTAAAAGCGGGGCTCGTTATAATGGGGAGTTCTGCTACAAGAAGCACCTGGGCAGATCTCTTCAGCATACTTGAAAAGACCTATGTATAAAGTGTACATATTCTTCTTCCACTCACCAGGCAGCAAAAAACGTCTCGGAAGCCCGCTACCATTCCGATCTGCCTCCTCTTGTGCACCCTCATTTCAGACCTTTTCCAGGCATACGGAAGAGGTCGAACAGAACCTTGCACGTAACTCCTGCTATTATAGCATACCCTGTCCTGTTTTGGTGTGAGATGTGAAGCTCATCTATGCTTTTTGGGTCTTTCAACTTGCTCTTATCTTTGTGAAAAGTGTTTTTCGGCAAGGGTAGTACTGTTTACCATAGTGTAAACGTTTTGAATGCTGTTTTCTGCGGTGTTGAATTCTTGCTAAGGCATAGTTCGGAGAAAGCTCAAACGAATGTGACAGTTTGAACAGCCAGATAAAATCTCGTGTGACTCTACAGGCCATTTTACAGCCGTACGCTTTTTGCAAAGTGTTACATTGATTTGAACCTTGTCTTTAAGAATTTAATTATCGTTTTGTGTTCTAATTTTCTCAATGCCTTCTTGCATGTCTCTTTCTAAACAGAAATTTCGGTATATGCTATTGAAGCTAAGACTTCTGCTTCGGTTATTCATATTTTTTTGTACTTCCTTTGGTTCAGCATCTACATTCATTTCATGCATCCAAACTTTGACTGAGTATAAGTAGCATTTTAAAAATGCGTCTTTATGATTATCGAGCATCTTTTGTGCTTCAGAAAAGAAATGTGTCATACGCGTGTATTCTTGTAAAGTATCTGCTTTGCGTTCTGCTATGTTTATATTTACTAATCCATATAAAGCAAGGATACTAATGAAGCATCTATATGATATGCTTTCTTCTTTATAAAGTCTATCAAACATATTGGCGTATGATGGATCTTTGAATGTCATTTTAGCTGATTTGAATCCTTTCTGGGATGCTGTTTGTAGGGAAAATAGTATGTCAAATATTTTTGCACCGTATTGGTCGTCTTTATAAAACTTCTGAAGCAGGTCTTGTAGAAGATGAGTATAGTTACCTTCAAATACATTTATTGGTGTTCGGCTAAAAATTCCTATGTAAATGAGACGTGTTTCATCATATGCAAGCTTACGGTCGTATATATCCTCTATGATTTGGAATGGAGACTCCAAAGTACTATTAATTCGAACACCAGATAAGGCAGCGGCTCTTTTTACTAGCTGAGGTCGGAGGTATTGTGCAAGTTCAAGGTCAATATCAGCGACAGAGTTTTGATAATTAGCTGAAGTGGCTATATCCCAAGATTCGCTCACTTCGACTATTTTAGCCATCACGTAACAATCTTGTTTTGCGTGTTCAACAATGCACATTGTAGTTTGACAACCATTTACCACACTACTATTGTGTAGTATAAGACGTCTGTCTGATCCTCCAAGCTCTACCTTAGAGGTGCTAAAGACAATACCATTGTTTCGTGATAGCATTTTATCAGCTTCAGTTGTAACAGTCTTAATGATTTCTTTGTTTGGTGTTTTTCTACCAGTTCTTTCTTGGCTAGTCACTCCCAAGAAATCCCGTATATTTTCGAAGAATAGTGCATCTCCCATTTGAGCATAAAGGTTTTTTAAAATTTTACTTGAGATAATGCCAATAAAAACATTATCCTTATGAATTATATCCGTTTCGAACTCTAAGGTAATTTTAGTATTAATCTTGTTGATTTTGCTATAAGCAACTTGTAATATAGATAATATTTGATGACCATCTACAAATTATAAACGTTTTTCTTTTGTCTTTTCTTTATAAAAATTCTTTGAAGTAAATGACTTCTTTTCGTATAGATTTATTAAATTTTTGAGCGGAGATAGCGTGACTACCATGAAGCTAGAATCGAGATTTCCATAATCAAATGTTAATTGCCCATTATCTGTTACCTCTAATGATGTCGAATAAGAATGAAAATTGCTTAAAATACTATCGATATCCCCTATCGTATCTATCCATAGTTTAGATTGAATATAAAGGTTTTTGTTGTTGTTTCCCTTTGCCAATAAGATCTATTCCGCCATCTCTAGTTTTCTTACTGTTTAAACTTGGGAGATCAAACTCCATTCCCATATCAGTTTGTGGTACTAATTTTACAACTGCATGAGCAAACCTGTCACCTTTTTCAGTAGAGCTTAAGTTGCTTAATTGACCCCGAAAATATTGAGATAAGGCATCGTATGATTTTAAATAATCAGGAAAATCTTCTGAAAAAATGTCAAAAGGTGTTGTAGTGTTTTGGCCCATTTTTGTTTCCCTCTTTAACTATCTTAAGTAAGCTTTGGATTTTCAATTTAAAAGGTTGGCTTTATTCTTTATAGCACATTTTACCTGAATTTACAGGATAAATAGGAGTAAATTCTTGATATGTGGCTTTTTGTCGTTGTTTGGTATATGTTGGAAGCATAGATTATGCATCTGTTCGTCAGAAGGGATAATTCTATATGATGGATAGGGTATATATCTGACGTGGCTGTGGAAGTGCTTTGTTGCTATGTTAAAGAAAGAAAAAAAACTCAGATATAAGATTCCCCCCTTCACAACTTGCGTAAGGCATGGTATAATGCGTTCCGCAAGGGCCCATAGCTCAGCGGTTAGAGCAGAGAGCTCATAACTCTTTGGTCGCTGGTTCGATCCCAGCTGGGCCCATTTACAGTTCGTAGTCTTTCGCCCACCGTACGTTCTTTTCCTGGTTGTTCTTTGTTGGCTCTATTCTCAGATGAGCGCGAGTTTTCCCCACCTGGTCTACTGGGACAAGATACACCTGACCTAGATCGGCACAATATACAGCAAAATATTCACATTGTCCTCGGTAGTGTCGCCAATCCCTCTTCGTTCCTGTAACGTTATGGTTAGCAGTGTCAAAATATATCGCACCATTCTCAATCCATCCTGTTTTACACTGGACACGCCAGAGTTTCTCCTCGTTATCCTCGATGACCAGATCATATCGTTGATTCCCTCCATAGGGGGTAAGTACTATATAGCCAAGTTGCAGGAATCTCAAGATGATAGCAACCTCACTAATCTCCCCTATGCGATTGGTGTCGCGTGTGATCTTCCCTGACAACCCCATTTACATCTCCTTTAAACGACATCAAGCACCAATAATGTATACAAGATGTTTCTATATGACAAAAACAGCATAGCACATCCTTTAAATATGTGTCAATATACGACGAAAAAATCATAAAAAAGGTCTATGATTAATGTTATGCGACAAAACTGTCGTAAAAAAGGTCTATACTTGACATCCAGCGTCACAGCTTCTATAATGCTCTCTGTCTATTGTTATTTAGCAAGGGGGTTATTAGTGAATATATCAGACGAGAAAGAGTTCATGTCTACTGAAGAAGCGTGTGAGTATTTAAATGTTTCTGCTCGTACACTTGAGCGTTACGCGAGAGATGGTCTTTTGAAAAAATATCGACGCAAGGTCGGTCGTGAAGTATTTTATAAGCGGGCAGAAGTCGAGGACTTATTGCGAATCCAGCCTGTAGAGGATGTAAAAGACTAAAAAACTTTATAGATGATGAGTCGCCAGAACCGTGAAGGTCAATTCAAGTAAACGTACCAGAGGAAAGGCGTTGTCCGTTTAAACTACAGAGGGTTTTTCTGCCCAGAGCTGCTAGCATGCTATCATTACAGTAAATAGGTCGGCGATCAACATATTGTTGGACGAATTGACCAGAGGATTATGCGTGAGTACTGAAGCAACTATTACACTGCACAGAAACCTGGCGATTTTTAAACCCATGTTTAAGATTTTTACGGGGTAAAAGAAAGAAGTCAGTAGAAGTTGTACGAGTCGCGCGAACGCGCCAAACTGAGCATTATCATCTTGTTGTTGCTTCTCATACTGGGAGTGCTGATCTTTGCGGCAGTAAGTACTATTCAAGCAGTGCGAAGTTTCCAGCATCAGTATAGTGCGGTCAAAGTGGGAGATGTGAGTACCGTTCATCCCTGGATGACTCTACATGTGATCTCCCATATTTATCATGTGCCCGAAGATTATCTGGATCACTCGCTCCCCGTAGGCAATGCTGACCTCCTCCGCCATGGGACACTGTATGAAATTGCGAACAGGAAACGACAGCCCGTAGAACAGGTGGTGCATACCGTTCAACAGACTATTCTGAAGTATCGTAAAGAGCATTCCAGCTTTTTAACTCCACTACTGGTGCTACCTGCCAATATAGAACCTTTTTCGTCTATGCCAGGGAGGATAAACTGTTGAACGCGTTCTTTATTAGTGCGTTGCAGCAATATGGATATCCGGTACTCTGGTCCGTTGTTTTCGTCGCTGCCGCCGGAGCTCCCATTTCGGGCTCGCTGCTCCTCTTTGCCGCCGGAGCATTTTCCGCTTTTGGTGATCTCAACATCTTTATCCTGTTGCCGGTTGCGCTGAGTGCAGCCGTGATGGGAGACAATCTTACCTATGCCATTGGGAGGCGTGTGGGAATGCCTTTACTGGGCTGGCTTGAGAGACAAAAGCGCTTCCGCTGGATTACACCCCAGACTGTGGCGCGCGCGCGTACCTATTTCGGGGAGAGAACAGGATGGGCGATCTTTCTTTCGCGTTTCCTGATCGTGGTGCTTGGGGGACCGATAAATCTGCTTGCAGGACTGGAACAGTACCCCTATCGTAGCTTTTTGTTCTGGGATGTGAGTGGTCAGATACTGAGTGTGATTATATCTCTTGGCCTGGGTTATGCCTTTGCAGAAAGCTGGGAGGAAGTGGCCAGCCTTTTTGGTGCTTTCTCGGGCCTTATTCTCGCTGTCATGATCGGCTTTTTTCTTGTAGTCTTGCTCATGCGGAAGATACGTCAACGAGGTCGTAATAGCTCCGCTGAGGTTGAGGAGCATGAACCAATTCAAGTGCAAGAAAAACATGAGAAAAGCGAAAAAATAAATTGAGTATATTATGAGGGATTCATGATGAAAGTAGCGCGTCCCATCATTTTGCTTTTTACCACCAGTACTGGCGGCGGCCATATGAATATCGCACAATCGCTGAAGGAGATCCTTGAGGTAAAATACGATGTCGCAATTATGAATCCACAATCCGTCGCTGTTGATCGTTGGTACACATTCGTCAGCCGCCATTTTTTGCAATTTTTAGAGTGGCAGTTTATCTTTACAGATAATAGGATAGTCTCATTCTGCTTTCAGCGCATACTTACTTTGCTGAGCCGTCGGCGTTTCCAGTGTATTATAGAGCGTATTCAGCCTCAACTAATTATAACAACACATGCGCTATTATCCTATGTCGCGGCTCGTGCTAATGAACGTCGTCGAGAACGTGTACCGCTCATTTTCCAGCTCACTGATCTAGGACAATTGCACATGACGTGGTTTACTGAGAAACAGGCCGCTGCCTATTTTGCTCCAACACAGGAAATTTTTACTCAGGCCCAGGAACAGGGGATCGATAAAAGTCGCCAGTATCTTACTGGAAGGCCAGTACGATGCCAGTTCTTAGAAGTTTTGCCAGGTGAGAGAAGTGAAACGCTCGCAGCCCTCGATTTTGATCCAGCCATATTTACCATCTTTCTTCAGGGAGGTGCGAAGGGATCAGCCGGAGTCGATCGGACAATCTCTTGCCTGTTGAGTACAGGCGTACCCGTGCAAATTATCCTGGCGGCTGGCAATAATAAGGAGATGGCAGAACGTTATGTAGACAATAAGCGAGTACGGATCTTACCTTTTACCGGTTTGATTGCTCCCTATATGGCGGCAGCGGATGTGATAGCTGGTAAAGCGGGTGCGAGCTTCATATCTGAAGCATTCATGTTGGAGAAACCGTTCCTCGTCACGGCCTTTATTCCAGGTCAGGAGACTCCCAATCTTCGCTTCGTCGAGCGACACAACCTGGGTTGGGTCTGTCTGCAAGCTACTGCTCAACAAGAACTGCTGACCAGACTAACGAGTAATCCAGAGATGATTGCTGAGAAGGTGGAGAGTATCCGGGCCTACAAAGCCTGGAACAGACAGGCGAATCGGGACATCCTATCGATTATTGACCGGTTACTTCATGAGGAGATGCTCGTCGGGTATCAGGAGTCAGTCTGAAGCAACTCGTTTTTTGTCGTACGCCAGTTGACGGTAGGTATAATTAGATTCCTGTCGATCTGTTCGCGCTGCTTAATGGCGAGACCGATTAACGACTCAAGGACTGACTCGTCCAGCAAGTGCGGCTCCAGCCCCAGTTCGATCAGTCTGGTATGAGCAGCATTGTAGTAGTGCTGCTCTGCCTCAACGCGAGGATTGGGGAGATGCGTGACCCGTACCTCCAACCCGAGGCACCTGCTCTGTCTGGCGACCATTTCTGCCAGTTCGAGCAGTGAGAATTGTTCTGTGATCTGATTAAAAACGCGATATTCGCCCTCATCGGGCGGTGAAGCAATTGCCAGTTCGATACACCTGATGGTATCTCTCAAATTGATGTATCCACGCGTCTGCTGGCCCTTTCCGTAAACAGTAAGAGGGTATCCTGCAGCGGCCTGAACACAGAAGCGGTTCAGAGCGGTACCATAGATCTGGTCGTAGTCGAAGCGAGTTGCCAGGCGTGCATTTTGCACAGTCTCATTCGTCTCAACACCATACACAACGCCCTGATTCAAATCGGTGGCACGCAATCCCCAGATCTTGCAGCAGAACATAATGTTGTGGCTATCATGGACTTTACTTAAATGATAGAAGGAATTAGGCTGTTTTGGATAGGGCAGGACATCCGATCGACCCTTATGGTGAATTTCAATAAATCCCTCTTCGATATCTATGTTTGGAGTGCCGTACTCGCCCATCGTGCCCAGTTTCACAAGATGGCAGTCGGGCGCGAATTCTTTTATCGCATACAGAACGTTGAGTGTCCCAATGACATTATTTATTTGTGTGAAAACGGCATGCTTGCGATCAATCATGGAGTAAGGAGCCGAGCGCTGTTCGGCAAAATGTACGACTGCTTGCGGTTGAACGTCTCGAAAGACGGCGGAAAGCGCCTCGTAATCCATCACATCGCCAATGCGTAGCTCTATCTGTTGCCCAAAGACTTCTTGCGCACCTGCGATGCGTTCATGCGGAGTGTAGATAGAAAGCAGACTATAGAAGCCGCTTTCAAGGTCAAAGTGCCTGCGCATTAAATTATCGAAGATAGTGACATCGTGACCTTTGCTGGAAAGATAGAGTGACTGGGGCCAGCCGAGGTAACCATCGCCGCCCAGGATGAGGATACGCATACAAAATTTCTCCACTTTGATCGAATAAGGTGAGTGATCATCAACCCTGTCCGCAGCAAGCTCCATGCTGTAGTAATGATCCTATCATTAATTGCTTGCGCCAGTCAATAGAATAAGCTGTGAACCCGTAGAGGCATGCTGTATAGATGACCCACATCGTCACCGGGCCAAGGTCAGCACATCGTAGCCCTAGGGAGAGGCAAGAGCAGCCGTACGGTATTTACGTTCTTGCAGCGAGCGCAAGCGGGCCTGTGCGCGAGCCTGATGCAGCAGATGGGCCAGAAACTGCTCAAAGGAGAGCCAATGTCCTACCATGCCTTTGAGGGGCAAGGATTTGATGATGTGCTGCTCATGGAGAACCTGCAAACACCGTCCTTTGGCATCCAGATGCAAGTCGACATGCTGACCAGGCAGTCCAGAGGAAACGTAGTAGCGTTTGAGATCAACGCTGAGCATGCCATGCCGATCGACTTTGCGCGAAAGATGCAACCCATCAAGCGCGATGAGCCAACCGTCCGGGTCCACCGTGGCTTCTTGCGCTGAGCAATGCGATCGTTGGCGCATGACGGATGCGGGAAATGGTCTTGCATGAAGGAACAGGCAGTTGGAAGAAGTGGAGCATGGGATCGCGCTCAAGGTAGTAGTGAATGGCTTGTTGACCGGGGATGCGCCGCAAGCCTTCGGGAGGCTGATCGCCAAGGGAGAGGATCTGCTGGACCAGCAGCGGATGGGTCTTGGGAAGCGGGCTCTTGCGTGCTCGTGAATGCCTTGCAACAGGTGCTCCAACGGCACCCCGGCAGCCAGTTGCTCTCGAAAGCCTTTGAGCCATTTCTTCACCCATGCCTCTGAGCCACCCAGTGCGGCGGCTAACTGGGCCACTGTCCAATCGGGATGCTGTTGCCAGAAGGAATACAAATTCGCTCGTGCTGCGTAGTATGATCTCACCATGACGGACACTCCTTTACTGAACAGATGTTTGACTTTCTGTTGAGAAGTGTACCGTCTCTCTTTTGCCTGCGCTAGGGGCAACCAGAGCGACTTCGCCGCTTCCTTGCTCTACGATGTGCTGACACTGTCCCGGTGACGATGTGGGTCATCCATACACATGCCTCTACGGGACGTTAGTCGGTCACAATTATATCTGCTGGGTTCAAGGTTGCCAACTGCATCCTTTCAATCCTCTCTAACGTGAGAAAGAGGAGACAGCTCACAGTGAAAAGAGGAGGAGACCGTGAAGCAGCAACCCTCGGAGGAAGACCTCTCCGAGCAACGGGATACTCCCGCTATTCCTCATTCTGAACCTGCTTTTGGCACGGCCACGATCGAAGCTGCTCTGGCCGAACGTGAGAGTCCGATCAAGCGCTTCTTGTTTTCCTTGATGAACCTATCTTAAAGCGTAGGAGGGGAACACTGTTGGAGAAGGAGATTCTCTCATGAATCTAGATGTACTACGACGCTATGCAGCTGAGTTTCTCGGCACATTCGCGCTTGTTTTCTTTGGCTGTGGTACACGTATTATGGTGGGAGATACAGAGAACCCGGCAGGAATTTTAGTGGTTCACCTGGCGTTTGGCCTGATCATTGCGGCAATGATCTATACACTGAGCCATCTTTCTTCTGCTCATTTTAATCCTGCAATCACGCTCGGTTTTGCCATCGCGCGCCGTTTTCCCTGGCGTCACACGATACCATATTGGCTGGCTCAATTTGCAGGCGCAGTAGCTGCCAGTAGTATTCATCATCTCATCTTCCCTGAACGAGCCGCTCTCGTTCATTACGGAGCCACGTCAGTGAAAGTTGCACTTGTTGCTGCTCTCGTACTAGAAGCGATATTAACATGTATACTGATGCTCGTCAGTATGGCATCGGCGACGGACAAACGCTTTAAACGTTCAGAGAGTGGGCTCACGGTTGGTTTTACCGTTGTTGTTTGTGGCCTCTTTGCAAACTCTTTGACAGGCGGCAGTATGAATCCAGCACGGAGCTTAGGGCCAGCGCTCTTTGCAGGTGGAACATCGCTTGCAAGTGTGTATGTCTACTTTGTGGGACCACTGATAGGAGCAGTGCTGGGAGCAGTCATCTATGAGGTTATCCGAGGCGGCGAGGAAAATGCGAAAGATGTCCTTGAGGAGTTTCCTGTCTCTAAACCAGGTATCAAAGAGCAACTGAAACCGCAACAAGAAGAAACTCATTAACCCTCTCGCGGCTCTACTCTCTCTTCTTTCAGCGCCATTTTGAGCATTCTGTGCTCTCTTTCTCTGCCTGCGATGTACCCTGACACCATCGCCCCTGGTAAACCGTGCTACACATGAATAATATATATGAGACAAGGAATCTAAGAGGGTATGAAATGAGGTGCATACAAGGACATGTTTTTCTCATAATCTGTTTCAAGGAAGCGTGGCCAGGCAGGAGGATAAGCCGCAATGGGCAATGGCGAAGTGTTGCCACTGGCGTTCTTGTCTTTGTGATGCTCATGCTGTTAACAGGTTGCCAACTGGCACAATCCTCGTTTTCGAGAACGACGAGTAATGCGGGCGCAGCCTTTTCCTCTGCTGCACTCACTCTCCGCTATGTTCACAGTGGGAAGATTACCTCTGCATACGCCAGATCTGCCTTCATGAACTATCAAAGCGAACTGCAAGGTCTTGACCAGAAGCTTACCTCACAAAATAATGCACCCGACCCTCGGACAGTAGAGCAGTTGCTGAACCTGTATAAACCTGCCATACACGTGATCAATCAGCCGTGCCTGGATGCTTCTTGCAATTGGCGTTCTCAGCTCAATCTGCTTATGCAGGCAGAACAAGCCTTTCTTAAGGCTGGTGAACAATGAAAAAGTGGTTCTCAATTGCGCTCGGATTGGTGACCGCGACTGGTGGGTTCCTGGATGCTGGCACGATTGCCACTGCTGGTGAGTCCGGGTCAAAATTTGGATTAGGGCTGATCTGGGCCATTGTGCTGGCTACGCTGGCGATTATCCTGCTGGTAGAGATGGTGGGACGCTTTACCGCCGTCTCTAAAAAGCCGTATGCAGCCGCTATCCGCGAGGAATTTGGCTTTGGTTTCTATCTGTTCCCCCTCATGAGCGAAATTATTGCTGAAAGCCTCCTGTTAGCGGCGGAACTGGGTGGTATAGCCATAGCCCTCTCGCTCTTCACCGGCGTCTCCTGGCATGTGCTCTTTCCGGTCGCAGCGTTGCTTGTATTCGTGATGGCATGGCGCGCACCATTTGATTGGATTGAGAACGGACCTGCCCTCTTTGGGCTCCTGATGTTTTCGTTTATTATCGCTATTATTGCTCTGGGCGGACCCTCCCGCGAATCCCTGGTGACGCTCTGGAGACCCGAGATCAAACAGGGTGAGCTTGCTGACTATCTCTATCTTGTCGCAGCTACGCTTGGTGCAACCATCAGTCCTTATCTTTTACACTTCTATTCTTCTGGTGCGCGCGAAGAAGGCTGGTCTGGTAGCTCTCTCCTCCTCAACCGGGTGACGGCCCTGCTGGGCATGGGCTTTGGCAGTATCGGTTCTATTGCGATTCTTCTTCTCAGTGCGATCGTTTTGCAACCGTTGCATATGCAGGCGACATCGCTGGGAGAGATTGGCCTGGCGATGGCTCAACCCTTTGGCTCCGTAGGGGCGCTGCTGTTTGCTGGCGTATTATTTACAACATGCCTGGGCGCTGCGCTGGAATGCCTTCTGGCACTCTCCTATAACGTGTCTCAGGGCTTTGGCTGGGAGTGGGGTGAGGGGAAGAAGCCGGTTGAAGCCGCTCGCTTCAACCTTTTAATCATTGTCTTCCTGTGCATTGCCTTTGTTATCGGTATCCTGGGCTTTGATCCACTCCAACTTGCCCTCTTTGCTTCGACGGTGATTGCTCTATTTCTGCCCATCTCGTTGTTGCCGTTCCTGGTGATTATGAACGATCCGCAGTACCTCGGCGAGAAGATCAATGGACGCTGGACGAATATCGCGGTGATGGGTATCTTACTCATGGCCTTTGTGGTTGCGATCGTTTCGATTCCGCTTGAATTGCTCAGTGGTGGAGGCTAAGACTATGGCAATAATAGACGATGACATCTTTTCAATTGCGGATATTCTCGATTCGCAACTGACGACCAGCGATAAAAGAAATATTGGTCGTGTAGCAGACATCGAAGCCGAGTGGTGTGAAGATGGCTCGCTGGTATTGACCAATCTCATTACCGGTCCCCAGGCCCTGGCTGGCCGTGTTGCGATTCCTCTGCGCTCGCTCTTCCAGCGCCTGCTGCGAGGTCGCTTCGAGCACCGGATTCCTCTTGAAGAGGTTGAAGAGTTCGGACCAACGCTTCTCTTGCGTGGAAAGGCGATGGACTATCCGGTGGGACAATCGGACCGTTGGATCGCGGATCATATTCTGCGCTGGATTCCAGGGAGTGGTCACCCATGAAACGTAGCGCTTCAAAGATCTTTCTTGGCGATCTCCTCGGCTGCAAAATCGTGACTGCTGAAGGCAAAATGCTCGGACATGTGCTTGATATCCAGCTGACCAGGGGACCAGACTATAAAGTGATAGCACTGATGTTCGGTCGTGGTGGGCTGTTTCATCGCCTACATGTGCTGAACCCATTTCGCAAAGAACCCTTGAAACCTTCCAGCCCAAATACGGTGCCCTGGGAAGCTGTAGCGTCGTTCGAGCACCCGGTCGTGAAGCTCAAACCCGGCTTTGATGCTCGGAAATGAGGGGCGGTATAGAAACGTGTTTCGCTCACATTGACGTAATCGAACAGATGTGCTAGCATGGAATGAACAGAGCAAGTCTCGTAATGCAAGAGAGGCGCTGTTATGACCGACATCGACAATAGGAGGGACCATGA
>WNGD01001633.1_pt1 | contig 40941 bp, 36 predicted proteins | sample 5400671 | NCBI WGS metagenome assembly WNGD01 (sample SAMN13153369, study PRJNA577476) | soil metagenome | isolation source: 40 cm soil or saprolite under grassland replicate 2 | place: USA:California | collected 2016-06-15 | reverse complement strand
CGTGTCGGGCATCGCGCCCTACGATGGCACGACGTGGTGGCTCGAGATCTTCCCGATCCTGATCGCGGGCCCGGTGCTCGTGCTCACGGCGCGCCGTTTTCCGCTGACCCGACTGACGTACACGTTGCTGGCCTTTCATGCGCTTATCCTCATCGTCGGCGGCCACTACACCTATGCCCGCGTGCCTCTCGGCTTCTGGGTTCAGAACCTGTTTGGCCTGGCGCGGAACGACTATGACCGGCTCGGTCATTTCGTCCAGGGCTTCGTCCCCGCCATCCTGATCCGCGAGATCCTGCTGCGCACCTCGCCGCTGCGACCCGGCCGCTGGCTGTTCGTCCTCGTGACGGCGACGTGCCTGGCGTTCAGCGCGTGCTACGAGTTCTTCGAGTGGTGGTCGGCGCTCGCCGGCGGTCATGCGGCCGACGCGTTCCTCGGTACGCAAGGGGACGTGTGGGACACGCAGTGGGATATGTTTTCCGCGCTGCTGGGTGCGATCTCGGCACAGCTGCTGCTTGCTCGCGTCCACGACCGCAGCCTGGCCAAACTATTGGCGGCGCGATAGGCTCCGCTTGACGTAGGCAGCTCGTCCCCCCGAACGTACCGCAACCATGATCCCGGCTCAGCAAGCACTCGCGCGGTTGCGCGAGGGGAATCGCCGTTTCGTCGAGAGTGTTGCCGGGCCCACGGGTCGTCCCAGCGCGGGGCAGCAACCCTTCGCCATCGTGCTCGGCTGCTCCGACTCCCGCGTTCCCGCCGAGCTGGTCTTTGGGCAAGGCTTCGGCGACCTCTTCGTCATTCGCGTCGCGGGCAACATCGTGGCGCCGTCTCAAGTCGGCAGTGTCGAGTTCGCCGCTGAGCGCTTCGAGACCCGGCTCGCGGTCGTGCTGGGGCATACACAATGTGGGGCGATCGCCGCTACCCTCGATGAGTTGCGCCAACCGCAGGGGCATGAATCTCCGAACCTCCGAGCCATTGTCGACCGCATCCGGCCGGCCATCGCGCCGTTGCTGCGGACTCCTGCCGCGAAAGATCCAGCCGCGCTGGTGGAGGAAGCGACCCGCGCTAACATCCGTGCATCTGTGAATCATCTGCGACACGGGTCGGCGTTACTCGAGCGACGGATCGAACGCGATGGGCTGCTGATCGTGGGGGCCGAGTACTGCGTCGAGAAGGGGACGGTGGAGTTCCTCGATGGGTAACGCTTCAGCAGGGAAAGAAGCGGTCACACGCAACGTCGGCGGGCACGAGGTCACGATCTCGAACCCGGGCAAAGTGCTGTTTCCCAAACCGAAATACACCAAGCTCGATCTCGCGAACTATTACCTCGCGGTCGCCGAGGGCGCGCTGCGCGGCGCGGGCGGACGGCCCAACATGCTGGTGCGTTTTCCCAATGGGATCGGCGCGCCCTCCTTCTATCAGAAACGGGCGCCCGAAGCGCGTCCCCCCTGGATCGAGGTGGTGACGCTGCGATTTCCGTCCGGCCGCACCGCCGACGAGGTGGTGCTGCGCGATGCCGCCTCGCTCGTCTGGCTCGCGAACCTCGCCTGCCTGGAGCTGCATCCGCATCCCGTGCGCGCGGAGGACCTCGACCACCCGGATGAGCTGCGCGTGGACCTCGACCCAGTGCCCGGCATCAAATGGCCGCAGGTTCGCCAGGTGGCGCAGATCGCTCGCGAGGCACTCGAGGAGGTCGGTCTGACCGGCTGGCCCAAGACATCGGGCTCGCGCGGCATGCACCTCTTCGTGCGCATTCAGCGCAAATGGGGCTTCGATGAAGTGCGGCGCGCCGCGCTCGCGTTGGCGCGCGAAGTGGAGCGCCGCGGCAAGGGTCTCGCGACCAGCAAGTGGTGGAAGGAAGAACGGCAGGGAGTGTTCGTCGATTACAACCAGAACGCCAAAGATCGGACCGTGGCGTCGGCCTACTCGGTGCGACCCGTGCCCGACGGCCGGGTGTCCGCGCCGCTGTCGTGGGACGAGGTGGATGCTGCAGATCCCGCAGACTTCACGCTGGGGACGATGCCAAAGCGATTTGCGCAGATAGGCGATCGGCATGTGGGGATGGACAAGAGCGCGGGCTCATTGGACAAGCTGCTGGAGCTTTCAGCGCGACAAGAAAAGGACGGGATGGGCGATGCGCCCTGGCCGCCGCACTATCGCAAGCAACCCGGTGAGCCGCCGCGGGTGCAGCCGTCCAAGGCTCGGCGCGTCCCGAAGTTTCCGCTGATCGAAGTGAGTACGGGCAAGGATAAGAAGGAAGCGCTCGCCGGCCTGGCGAAATGGAAGAAGCGCCATCCGCGTGCCGCGAAGCTGTTACAGCCTGCCGACATCCTGGTTGATCAAATGCGTGGACGTTCGTCAGCGTGGTATCGAATCCGACTCAACTTGCAGCACGTCCCCGAGAGCCTTTGGCCCCGAACACCTTCGCGAGCTCGTAAGCCGGAGTGACTTCGAGCTGATCGTAGCGGCAGTCCTTAGGCTTCTTGTCGGGTCGCCAGCGCAAAAACACGGGTGGATGCCGGAAGCGCTCCCCCTCCATGTGATCGTACTTGACCTCGCAGACCCGCTCGACTCGCAGCGGCTCCCACGAGAGATCCTTCCCGGCACTCCAGCGGCTCTGCCCGCCGGGCATACGGCCCGAGTCCGCCTCGATCTCCGCCCACTTTCGCCATGGATGACGGTGCAACGCGTCCTTGCGCAGCGGTGCCAGCTCTTTCACCAGCTGCTTGCGCATCGCCATCGTAAATGCCGAGGTGACGCCGACGTGCTGGAGCGTGCGCGCGTCGTCGTAGAGCCCAAGGAGGAGGGAGCCGACGGCATCCTTGCCGCTCTTGTGCCAGCGGAATCCGGCGACCACGCAATCGGCGGTTCGGGCGTGCTTGATCTTGAACATCGCGCGCTTGCCAGGCTGATACGGCGCGGTGGCGGGCTTCGCGACCACGCCGTCGAGTCCCGCGCCCTCGAAGCGCTTCAGCCAATCGACCGCGACCGCGCGATCGCGCGTCATCGGCGTGAGGTAGAGGGGTTTGCGAATCTTCTTGAAAAGCTGCTCGAGCGTCGCGCGACGGTCCGCCTGCGGCTCGCTCAGCAGACTCTTCCCATCCACCGCCAGGAGATCGAACGCCACGAACGCGGTTGGCATCGCCTTCGCGAGCTTCTCGACCCGGGACGCCGCCGGATGCAGCCGCATCTGCAGACCGCCGAAATCGAGACCGTGGGGAGTGGGCATCACGATCTCGCCGTCCACGACGACGCCGCCCGGCAGCTGCTCGAGCAACACCGCGTGCAGCTCGGGGAAGTAGCGATCGAGCGGCCGCAGCTCTCGGCTCTGGATGAAGACGCCATCGCGGTCGCGAAACACGATCGCCCGAAAGCCGTCCCACTTGGGCTCGAACAGGAAGTCGCCGTCCGGCGGAACCTCCTCGGTGAGCTTCGCGAGCATGGGTTCGATGGGTGGGGTCAGCATGCTGTAAAGTACGCTGGGCACGGATGTGTTTCATTTGTCAACCTGCGCGCGGGTGCTCGTCAGCCCGGTGATTCTGGGTAGTTTATTACGGATGATGAGTCGAATCGCCTTGGTCCTGGCGGCGGCGGCCCCGGTGGCGTTGGCCGCCCAGGCCCCCAAGAAGAACTACACCGACGCAGACGTGCACTTCGTAGCCGGAATGATCGGCCATCACGCGCAGGCGATCCAGATGGCCGGGTGGTGCGGGTCGCATGGAGCGAGTGCTTCGCTCCAGGTGTTGTGCGAGCGCATCGTCGTCGCGCAGAACGATGAGATCGCGTTCGCGCAGCGCTGGCTGCGCGAGCATGGCGAGTACGTTCCGCCGGCCGATCCGCGCGGCCACATCATGCAGGGGATGGATCACCCGATGCTGATGCCGGGCATGCTGACGCCCGAGCAGATGCAGCAGCTCGACGGGGCGCGCGGCCCCGAGTTCGACCGGCTGTTTCTCACGTTCATGATCCAGCACCATCAGGGCGCGATCACGATGGTGCAGCAGCTGCTCGCGGTTCCCGGCGCGGCGCAGGATGGGCCCATCTTCCGGTTTGCCTCCGACGTGAATGCCGATCAAACGACCGAAATCAATCGCATGACTCTGATGCTGGACGCCCTCAAACGGAGCTCTCAGTGAACTCGCGAATTCTGTACGTGTTTCCACTCGCTGCGTCCGTCATCGTTGCCTCGACGGGCCGGACACAGTCGAATACACCAGTGGCGTCCGCTACGCCCCGCACGACGGCGCCGGCGCCCGATCCACGCATCGGCCTGCGCGCCGGCTGGTTCAATGCGGGCGCGGCCGGCTGGAACATGCGGCTCGTGTCGAACACGCCGCCCTCACCCGAGTTCATCAACCGCGACATGCCGGGCGACTTCCGTTTTATCAATTCGGACCTGACGTTCCGCGGCAATTTCGTCATCCAGGGCAACTTTAACGGCCTCCAGGTATGGGACATCAGCAACGCCAAGGTGCCGAAGCTGTTCAAGGCGTTCGTCTGTCCCGGATCGCAGAGCGACGTGTCGGTCTATCGCAACTTCCTCTTCGTCTCCGGTGAAGCGCTGAACGGCCGGACCGATTGCGGCACGCAGGGCGTGTCCGACACGGTGAGCCATGACCGGCTGCGCGGGATCCGGATCTTCGACGGCACCGATCTCTCCAGTCCGCGGCACATCATCGACGTCCAGACGTGCCGCGGGTCGCATACCCATACCGTCGTGACATCTCCCAACGACACGGACAACGTGTACATCTACGTGTCGGGCTCGGCGCCCGTGCGCTCGCCGAATGAGCTGGCCGGCTGCTCGGCCGCACAGCCCGATTCGAATCCGAACACCGCGCTGTTTCGGATCGAGGTCATTCAGGTGCCGCTCGCGCACCCCGAGCAGGCGCACATCGTCAGCTCGCCCCGCATCTTCCAGGATCTGACCGAGGCGCCGACCCACGCATCCGCACCCCAGGACCTCGCCGAGGCGAAACGCGTGGCGGATTCCGCCCGGGCAGCGGGCGGGTACACCGCCCAGATCAAAGGGCAGCGCGATACCGTCGACATCGTCCTCGGGCCGAACTTCGTGAGGTCCCGGCTCGACAGCATCGTCAAGGCACGCGGGGGCACAGGCACGCCGACGGCCGCCGACACGGCCACATTCCGCGCCAATGCCCAACAGATCGTCGATCTCATCGTCCAGGGGCCGCCGCGCACGGGTCCCCGGCCCGGCCCGACGCAGTGCCACGACATCACCGTGTATCCGGCGATCGGCCTGGCGGGCGGGGCGTGCGGCGGCTACGGGCTGCTGCTCGACATTCGTGACGTCGCGAATCCCACGCGGATCGGCGCCGTCGCCGATTCGAACTTCTCGTTCTGGCACTCCGCCACGTTCAACAACGACGGCACCAAGATCCTGTTCACCGACGAGTGGGGTGGCGGCTTGCAGCCGCGCTGCCGCGTGACCGACAAACCCGAGTGGGGTGCGGACGCTGTTTTCACCCTCGCCGCTGGCACCATGACGTTCCAGAGCTACTACAAACTCCCCGTCGCGCAGACCTCGAACGAGAACTGCGTCGCGCACAACGGCACGCTGATCCCCGTTCCCGGCCGCGACATCATGGCGCAGGGCTGGTATCAGGGTGGCGTTTCGGTGTTCGACTGGACCGATCCGTCGCACCCCCGGGAGATAGCCTACTTCGATCGCGGACCGATGGATTCCACGAAGCTCGTGGGCGCAGGGTCGTGGTCGGCGTACTGGTACAACGGCTACATCGTCAGCTCCGAGATCGCGCGCGGGCTCGACATCTTCGAGTTGACGGCGAACACGCTGCTCACGCAGAACGAGATCGACGCGGCGAAGCTGGTGCACTTCGATTACCTGAACGCACAGGACCAGCAGCAGCTGGTCTGGCCGGCGAGCTTCGTGGTGGCGCGCGCCTACCTGGATCAGCTGGCGCGCTCCAACGGACTCCCCCGGCCAAGGATCAACGCCACCCGTGACGCGCTGACCCGGGCCGAGCAGGCTTCGGGGCAGGCGCGTCGGGATCAGCTGAGCCAGGTGGCGACTCAGCTCAACGCCGACGTGCAGCGATCGACCGATCAGCCGAAACTCCGTGCGCTGATCGCAGTGGTAGCCGATCTCGGCAAGTAAGACATTGACGCCGGCAAATGGCGGGGTTCACGTTCACTCGTGAGCCCCGCTCGTTCGTCCAGGAAGCGCTACAACGAGTTCGTCGAGGACTATAAACAGCGGCGCCTCGACGCCAAGTCCGACGATGATGGAGGTCCCCCCCCGGCAACCGCCGGACGCCCCGGCGCCCGACGCGCCTACCTGCGCGAATACCTGCGGTGGTTAAAGCCGCACCGCAACGCGCTCGGTGCGGTGCTCCTGCTCGCCCTGCTCGTGGCCGGCCTGCAGATGATCGAGCCACTGTTCATCCGGTTCATCGTCGACCACGTCATCCTGAACAAGGGCCTCGACAACGCCGCCCGGTTGTCTCGGCTGAACCTCACCGGCCTAGTGTTCCTGTCGGTGGTCATCCTCTCGCACGTGGGCGGCGGGTTCAAGGACTACCGCCAGCGGCTGCTCAACGTGCGCGTCATGCTGTCGCTGCGCCGCTCGCTGTACGAGCGCCTGCTGCACCTGCCGCTGCCACGCCTGTGGGACATGCGGACGGGGGGCATCTTGTCCCGTCTCACCGGGGACGTCGAGACGACCACGGGGTTGCTGCAGATGGCGATCGTGTCGCCCGCCATTTCGGTCATCCGGTTGGTCATCGCGATCGTCATCCTGATCGCCCTCAACTGGCAGCTCGCGTTGACGGCCATGGCGATCATTCCGGGCGTGATGGTGCTGAGTCTCATTTTCGTGCGGCGCATTCGCCCCATCTACCGCTCCGTGCGGAAGGATGTGGAGGTGGTCGACGGCCGCGTCGGCGAGACGTTCGCGGGCATCCGGGTGGTGCGGGCGTTCCGCCAGGAGATCCAGGAGCTGCTCAGCTACATGCTCGGCCGCCACACGGTGCTGCGCAAAGAGCTGTTTGCCCACCGGCGCGAGCTGCTGCTGTGGACGTCGTGGGGGCTGCTGGAGGCGGGCATCAGCGTGGTCATCGTGTGGTTCGGCGGCTACCTGAACATCGTGGGCCGGGCGAGCGTCGGCGACATCATGGCGTTTCAGTGGTACATGTTCCTGCTGCTCAACCCGGTGTGGAATATCGTCAACTCGTTTTCGGAGATGCAGCGCTCGCTCGCCGCGATGGAGCGCGTGTTCGAAGTGCTCGCGATGGAGGACGACAAGCCGGATCGGCCGAATGCCCGGCCGGCCCCGGCGCTGGTGCGCGAGCTGCGCTTCGATGACGTCGCCTTCGAGTACCGCGCCGGGCAGCCGGTGGTGCGCGACTTCAACGTCGCCGTGCCGGGCGGCTCCGTGGTGGCGCTGGTGGGGCGCAGCGGGGCGGGGAAGACGACCGTGACGGATCTGGTCGCCCGCTTCCACGATCCGACGCGCGGCCGGATCCTGCTGAATGACACCGACATTCGCGATCTGCAGCTGCGGAGCTACCGCGACCTGCTCGCGATCGTGCAGCAGGAGGTGTTCCTGTTCGACGGCTCGGTGCGCGACAATCTTGCGTATGGCCGGCACGATGCGACCGACGCCGAGGTCGAGGACGCGGCGCAGCGGGCCAATGCGCACGGATTCATCGTGCGCCTGCCGCAAGGCTACGAGACGTGGATTGGGGAGCGCGGGGTGAAGCTGTCGGGCGGCCAGCAACAGCGGCTTGCCATCGCGCGCGCGATCCTCGCGTCGCCGCAGATCCTCATTCTCGATGAAGCGACCAGCAATCTGGACACCGAGAGCGAGCAGCTGATTCAGGCCGCGATGGCGGATCTGCTCGCCGGCCGCACCACGTTCGTGATCGCCCACCGGCTCTCGACGATCCGCCTCGCCGACCTCATTCTGCTCATGGAGAACGGCGCCGTCGTCGAGCGCGGCACGCACGAAGATCTCATGCGGGCGCGCGGCACCTACTACGAGATGGTGAAACGGCAGATGGAGTCGCACGCGCGGGACGGCGACGAGGTGCTACGCTAGCGAAAGCTGAAGCCGATCGAACCCTGATACATCGTCGCGATCACATCGTCGACGCGTCGCCCCGGCAGCACCACGTCTCCCACGGCGGTCACATACGCGGCGACATTGGCGGTGATCGCAAATTTGCGTGAAATCGCCAGGTCCCACCCGGCGCCGAAAGTCAGCCCCATCCCGGCACCCGTGCTCGTGTCTGCCTGCGAGGCCCCGGTCGGCAGCGACAGCCTCACCGCGGCACCCACTCCGCCCTTGAAAAACAGCCCGTGCCGACCGGGAAACCAGACGATGATGAGTGTGAGCGTACTCGTTTCGGCGCTGGTGGTCGAGTCCTGCGGCGAAAACGCAAACCCCCGATCGAGCTGCGAGAACACTTCAAAGCCGATCAGAACATGATCCGAGACGGTGCCGCCGATTCGGAAGTAGCTGGTCGCGCCGTTGGCTGAGACGGCCTCGGCGCACGTCGAACACGCAACCCGAACAAGCCCGGCCCCGAAACCGAACTCGCCCCACAGACCGCCGCGGTGCGGCCGTGGGGGTCGTTGCGCGCTCGCTGGTACCGTGAGGAGTACGCACGCCACAAGCGCGTGGAGCGTTCGGGTCACCGCTTGAACCCCCCCTTGGTCCACACGAGCAGCACGCGCGCTTCGGGGTAATTCCGCTCGTCTTTCGGCGCGGTGGAGTAGCGGCTGATACGGTGAAAGACGGTACTGTGTGCGGCGATGCCGAATCCTCGGGTAATGGGGATGTTGGCCTCGATCCCACTGAAGTCCACAATGTGGTCTGCGCTCGCGCCGCTCACCGCGTGGATATACTCCAACTGTCCGAACACCCTGACGAACCGTGCGCCGTGCCGGTCCAGAGCGAATTCCCAGCGTGTGCCCACGCCCGGTCCGAAGTCGTAGTTGCGGTCGCCCAGGCCGGTGCCGGGAGCATCGATTGCGCCGAGCATGATGGCGTCCACGAACAGGGAAGTACGGAAGGCGTAGCCGCGCGAGCCGATCGGCCAGCGTGAGTTCACGCCGATCTCGACACTCTGACCGCCGACGCTCTGCGCTCGATTCTTGAAGTAGTCATAGCGCTGATTGACCGCCAGCACATGTCGCGCGGTTCTGGTGGGGCTGTTGAGGTTGGCGCCATAGAGGCGTCCGGATGCGCGCAGCGCGTTGAACCCGCCGTGGGAGCTCAGAATCAAGCGCACGCCGAACACGTCGAACGGATTCTTGTACTCCTGCGCAAACGGGTCGCCATATAAGAGGTCGACAAACAGCGCTCCCATGCTCGTGATGCCGCTGTCGGCGATCAGCCCCTTTGCAAAGCGGGCGCCCGCGCCCACCCGCAGCACGTAGTTGCCGGGATCATGCTCGCTGGGGTTGGGACCGCGCGCCTTCCATTGGCCGCGGATCAGCCGATTGAGGCCGCCGATCGGATCCATCGGCAGCGCCGCAAGCTCGCGCAGCGTGCGGCCGCGCCCGCGCGCACCGTTGTCGCGAATGGTGGCGCCGAGGCGATGAAACACCTCGCCCAGCGCGATCCCGCCGAAGCTGGTCATGAACCAGTCGTTGAGGGACGGGCGGTACGTCTCGCCGAAGTGCTCCCAGGTCCAGGACCCGAAGAACGCCATCGGCACCGACTGGAAGTAACTGAGGCCGTTGGCGCGCCCCGCATTGAAATACAGTCCGCCATGATATGGATGCGCGAACATGTTGGTCGCGAAGGCGTCTTCGTCCCAATCGAAGCCGAGCCGCAGGTTTCTTCCCCACGAGCGCGTGCCCGAGCGCGCCCAGGTCCGTTGGAACGCCCATGCGTCCACGCGATTCACGAAGGTGTTGATCGCGATCGTCTGCGTGACTGCCATCACGGTGCGCGGCGATGCCGCGCTATCGAATTGGAAAACCAGGACAACGGCGAGGAGGGCTGCCGTCATTAGGCTAAGCTACAGGTTATTCTTCTGTCGGACAGTAGTCGCCGAAGCACCCTTTTGGGAGGAAAGGAGATCTCTATGGTTCTGTCGCCCGGCACCAAAGCCCCCGATTTCACGCTCAAGAAAAGTCCCGACGCAACGCTCAGCCTCTCCGAGCTGCGCGGGCGACCCGTGATTCTCGCGTTCTATCCTGCCGACTGGAGTCCCGTCTGCGGCGATGAGCTCGCGTTGTTCAACGAGGTGCTGCCCGAGTTCCAGCGCTATGGCGCGCAGTTGATCGGCGTTTCCGTCGACGGCGCGTGGTGCCACAAGGCCTACGCCAACGCCCGCAATCTCGACTTCCCGCTGCTCGCGGATTTCGAGCCCAAGGGCGAGGTGTCTAGCAAGTATGGCGCGTATCGCGCCCAGGACGGCTTTTCCGAACGGGCGCTGTTCGTGATCGATGCCGATGGCGTGATTCGCTGGAGCTACCTGTCGGACGTCGGCAAGAACCCGGGCGCGGACGGCGTGCTCGCGGCGCTGGAAGGGCTGTCGCAGCCTGCTGGGGCGGGGGGAGCGGCGGCGGGACGGAGGTCGTGAACGGGCGAGGCGGCGCGGACTCATTGCCCGAGACGGTGCTGAAGGCTACGATAGACGCCCCCCCATCCCACTAATCGGGAGGCTGGATGACCGCGTTGTCCGCCCTGTGGCTGCCGATCCTCGTCTCCGCGGTAGCGGTGTTCGTCGTCAGCTCCATCATTCATATGACGCCGCTGTGGCATAAGTCCGATTATCCCCGTTATCAGAACGAAGATCGCGTGCTGGATGCGCTGCGCCCCCTCGGCATGCCGCCCGGTGATTACCTGATGCCGCGTCCCGCGAACCCCGCTGAAATGCGCTCGCCGGAGTTCAAGGCGAAAATGCAGCGCGGTCCCGCGGTGCTCCTGACGGTGATGCCGCCGTGGAGCGGGTCCATGGTCTCGAATTTGTCGCAGTGGTTCGCGTACTGCCTCGTGGTCAGCGTGTTCGCCGCCTACATCGCCGGCGCCGCCCTGCCGCCGGGTGCGACGTTCACGCAACTCTGCCGCTTGGCGGGCACCACCGCGTTTCTCGGCTACTCACTGGCGCTGTGGCAGATGTCGATCTGGTACCGGCGGGCGTGGGCAATGACGCTCAAGGGCACGTTCGACGGCCTGATCTTCGCGCTGGTTACCTGCGCCGTCTTCGGATGGCTCTGGCCGCGCTAGCGCCCGGATGCTGCTCTATGTGCTGATCGCCGCGGGCGCCTTCGTCGTTCTGATCGCAGGGTACGAGATCCGCGCTCGGCTGATCAATCGGGGCGTGGTCCGAGCGCTGGTGCCGCACGTGCTGAAAATGCGGGAGCTGGCGCACCAAATCGTCGGTTACCGGCCCCCGCGCGCTGACGAGCCGATTGCGGCCGACGCGCGCCCACTGTTCGATGCAGCCCAGAGTGAGTTTCGCGCGGCGGGGTTGCTGGTCTTGGGCGACCTGATGGAGATCCACCCCAACGGTACGCCCTTCGCCCCCGCGCGGTGGTTCATCGATGAGAGCCGCACGATCTGCGGCTGGTTCGGCGTCGTACGCAGCCGCGACAGGGGCCTTTTGAATCCCGTGATGATGTTGTTTTCTGAATCGGCATCCGGTGAGTTCTTCATGACGGCGCGCGGCGCCAGTAGTACCGCGCTGGCCAAGCCGCCGACGAATCACCGCCAGTTCTGCGACTGGGGTGATGGCCTCATGACGATCATCGGCCGCCATCGCGCCATGCTGGTGTCAGCCGCGGCGATGCCGGTGCAACAACCGACGAACCTGGATGCCGGGCCGGCGATCGTCCGTCGCTTGCGCGATGGCACCGCACAGTGGCGCGCGACGCAGCCTGCGGACGAGCTAATAGAGCAGGACGTGCGCAGTCTGCTCGGCAAGAGGTTTCCGGTGATTGGGCGCCAGGTCGTTCGATCGGTGACATCGCTGGAAGCGGCGACATAGCCCCCCACGTTCCGGTTCTCTGCTATCACCGCATCGGCGACCCACTCGAATTAGGCGTCACGCGCGTGGGCCGTTCGGTCTTTGCGCGGCAAATGGCCGCGTTGGCACGAGCGGGTTGGCGGACGGTAACGCTTGCAGATTTCAGCGCACCACGCACGACGCACGACGCACCACGCACGTTTTTATTGACGTTCGACGACGGCTACGCATCCCTTGCCGAGCATGCCTATCCGATCCTCGCCGATCTCGGCTTCACCGCCACGACGTTTCTGATCACCGACTACGTCGGCAAGATGAATACCTGGGACGTGCGCTACACCTGGAACCGGCTCGAGCACTTGAGCTGGGCGGACGTCGAGCATTGGCGGGCGCGGGGTTTTGAGTTCGCGTCTCATGGTGCCACACATCGGCGCCTGACCTGGCTCGACGACTCGGCGGTCGAGGCGGAGCTCCACGGCTCGCGCGCGGTTCTGACTGCGCGACTGGGTCCGGATGTGGGACGGGCGATCGCGTACCCCTTCGGCGCGCTCGACGACCGGGTCGTCCGTCATGCGCGACAGGCGGGCTATGCAATTGGATTCGGTGGAGTGAGAGGAAACGGTGATCCGTTGCAGCTACCACGAGTCCCGGTGTATTTCTGGGACCTGGGCGACGTTCCGTTCGGTTTGCGAGACGACGTACTCGGCGCGCTGGGAAAAATGGTCGCGCATGCGGCGAATCGGTGTGCGGTGGGAACGACGGTGATGCAGTTGGCTAGACGAAAAATCGCGCCGCTACCGAAATCAATTGCGGATGCCGAATCAGCGCGTGCGTGAAGACTCTTCCGATCGTGCGCTTGGCCGCCGGAATCTTGTTCACGGTACGCGCCAGTTTATTGAAGGAGTCGTCATCCACGCTCTCCAACGCCTGCTTGATCCGGTAGTACTTGAGGTGGTCCTCGCCCAGTAACTCCATCCATGCCTGATGGTAGCGCGCCAGCCGCCGCTCGCTCGTGTCACCTTCGCGAATCGCGGCCGCTGCGGTGCAGCCCGCCAGGCGCCCTGCCTTCATCGCGTTGGTGATGCCGCCCCCCGAGAGCGGATTGATCATGTGCGCGGCATCCCCCGCGATCATCACGCCGTCCGCGTACGTCTTCTTGATCGTCGTATGCACGATGACACCGCCGACGGTGTAGCCGGTGCGGGCGCCGTTGGGGAAACGTCGGGCGATCCACGCGTCGAGGTACTCGCGCGCATTGCGGCCATCGGTCTTCAACGCGACGAGCCCCAGACCGACGTTTGCCACGCCGACAGCCTTGGGGAAAATCCAGGCATATCCCCCGGGCGCAATCGCATTGCTGAACTGCAGGTAAATCGCGTCGGGATTGAAATCGATCCCCTGGAGCACGTACTGCGCGCATGACTCCATATCGCGCGCGGGTACCCGGGTTTCGAGCCCCGCCCAGCGACCGACCATCGTTTCGACGCCATCGGCCCCGATGACGATGCGCGTGCGGTAGATCTCGTCCCTCCCGCGCTCCTTCACGCGCACGTGCCAACGTGCATCACCATCGCGCGACATGCCGGTCGCTTCGGCGCCGACGAGCACCTGCGCGCCGGCCGCTGCTGCCGCTGCCGCCAGGTGTGCGTCGAACCGCGTTCGGTCGAGAATCCAGCCGAGACCGGAATCGGCGAGCACGACCTCGGTGTCATCCGGCGCCTGAAAAATGACGTCCGTGATCCGTCGGGATACCCAGTCGGCACCGTCCGGATTGGCGAATTCGCGCAGGCCGGCGTCGCCCACACCCTCGGCGCAGCGCACGGGTGAGCCCACCGCCCGGTCCCGTTCCAATAAGAGGACCTCGAGCTCGGGCGCCGCCTGCTTGGCCTGCCAGGCGGCGACGGCCCCGGCGGGTCCCGCGCCGACGACCAGGACGTCGATATCAGGCATACGCGGCCATGGCGAGCGCGCCAACGGGGCAGGGCGCGATGCATTTCTCGCAGCCGGTGCAGGCGCCTTCGTCGACGGTCAGGACGTTCAGCTCGAGGTGGATCGCTTCCGGTGGGCAGAGGGGTAAACAGAGGCCGCAGCGGTCGCACACCGCGAGGTCAACGACGGCAATTGTGTCGGGCGTCACGCGACGCATGGGCGAAAGGCTAGCCGGGCGAATCAGGGGCGTCAAGCTTCATGCTTGCTTGAGGTTACGCATTTCATTACCTTGAGCCGTTCGCAGCAACCCGCCTCACCCTTTTACCGACGATCACGTGCCACCAAGCTGGCTGAATTTCAAAATGGGTGTATGGAGCCCGGCGAATGAAATCGCCGTAGACCTTGGCACCGCTAACACACTGGTCTACGTCCGCGGCGAAGGGATCGTGTTGAACGAACCCTCCGTCGTCGCGATCGAAAAGGCCACGGGCAAAGTCAAAGGCATCGGCCTCGAGGCGAAGCGCATGCTCGGCCGCACGCCTGACGGCGTGCTCGCCGTGCGGCCGTTGAAGGACGGCGTCATCGCCGACTTCGACGTGACCGAGAAGATGCTCCGGTTCTTCCTGAAGACGATCATCGATCGCCATCTCTTCCGCGTTCGCCCCAAAGTCATCGTGTGCGTGCCGAGCGGCATCACCGAAGTCGAGAAGCGCGCGGTGCGCGACTCGGCGCAATCGGCCGGCGCCAAAGAGGTGTTCATGGTCGCCGAGCCGATGGCGGCGGCGATCGGCGTCGGACTCCCGGTCGAGACGCCCACCGGCAACATGGTGATCGACATCGGCGGCGGCACAACGGAAATTGCGGTCATCGCCTTGTCGGGCATCGTGTCCGACACGTCGATCCGCACCGGCGGTGACGAGCTAGATCAGGCGATCGTGCAGTTCATGCGCAAGAACTACAACCTGCTCATCGGCGAGCCCACCGCGGAGCAGATCAAGATCCAGATCGGATCGGCGGCACCGATCGGCGAAGAGCGCGAGATGGAAGTGAAGGGCCGCGACCTCGTGTCCGGCATCCCGAAGATCGTGCGCGTGCATTCGAGCGAGATCCGCGAGGCCGTGCAGGAGCCGATCCAGCAGATCGTCGACGCGGTGCGGCGCGCGCTCGAGATCACGCCGCCTGAGCTGGCCTCCGACATCGTGGATCGCGGCATCGTGATGACGGGCGGCGGGGCGTTGATTCGTGGACTCGACCTGCTGTTGCAGCAGGAGACCGGGCTGCCGATTCACCTGGACGAGGATCCCATGACCTGCGTGGTGCGGGGGGCGGGGCGGATCCTCGACGCTCCGGAGAAATACCGCAACGTCCTGACTACTTAACCGAATGGCGATCGGCACGGATCGGTACGCGTCGCGCGCCGACACGCTGCTTTTCATCGCCTGCGTGGGGCTGTCGATTGCTGCGTTGAGCCTACCCGACCCATGGCGTGACCCGCTCGCGCAGGGACTGCGGCAGACCGTGCTCGCGCCGTTCCTCTTTCTGCAGCGCCAAACCGAGCTGCTCGCCGCCGCCCGCTATCGCTACGATGCCGTCGTGGCGCAGCGCGATTCCGTCGCGCTCGCCGCCACGTTCCTGCCCGAGCTGCGCAGCGAAAACACCCGGCTGCGGGGCCTGCTGGGGCTGAGCGCCCGGCTGGGCGGCGGCTACGTGTCCGCCGAGGTCTTGCATCAACCCGAGCCGACGAACCCGCTCAGCTTCGTGGTATCGGCAGGAAAGAAGGAAGGCGTTCGGCCGCTCTCGGCGGTCATCAGCCCCGAGGGACTTGTGGGATTGGTTGCATCCGTCGATGAGCATACCAGCGTCGTGTTGAGCTGGGCGCATCCCGAGTTTCGCGCCAGCGCGATCGCCACCGATGGCAGCGTGGTGGGCATTGCGGCTCCGCACGGCGCTGAGGGACCGGGGGTGTGGCTGCTGGAGCTGCAAGGCGTGCTGTATCGGCAGCAGGTGCAGCCGGGCACCGTCATCGTGACCTCGGGTCTCGGTGGGGTGTTTCCTCGCGGCATTCCGATCGGCACCGTGATCGGGCCGGCCGGCGAAGAGAAAGGCTGGGGCCGTACCTATCTCGTCCGTCCCGCGATTCACCCCGCGGAGCTGTCGCATGTGATGATCTTGACATCACCGCGACCCGCGGGCGCCGACCTGCGGAACGCGTTCACCGTCCCGGCAGACAGTGCCGTACCTGGCGAGGCACCACCGCAATGAGACGTACCGACCGCTACCGCTATCCGTTCATGATGACGATGCTGATCTTGCTCCAGTTCACGATTCGTGGCCGGCTAGGAGCTCTGGTGAGCGGTGAGCACGCCGACCAGGTCGCGCCCGATTTCCTGCTGCTGGCGTTGCTCATCTACACGATTCGCGCCGAGCCGGGGAGAAGCGCGGCGGCCGGCTTCATCCTGGGCTTGCTGCGCGATGCCTTGACGCCCGCGAGCTTCGGCGCGGGCGCGCTGGCGCACACGCTGGTCGGGTTCTCCTCATCGTGGGCCAAGGCGGTGTTCTTTGCCGAGCACGTGTTCGTGAAAGGCTGCCTGTTCTTCGCCGGGACGTGGGTCCGCAACTTCATCGTGTTGCTCGTGTCGGGGCGGCTGCAGGGCTCGCAGGTGGCGTGGGAGCTGCTGGTGTGGTCGCCGCTCCAGGGCCTCAGTACGGCGCTGGTGGGTGTCGTCGTATTGTGGTTCTTCCGCGGCTGGCTGTCGCCCCGGCGGCCCGGAGCCGTCGGAGTGTCGGCGTGAACGCGTTCCATCCACACCTGCTCGATCGCCGCCTGGGCGTGGCGCGCACGGGCGTGTGGATCGTCCTCGGCATCCTCGTGCTGTCGTTCTTCCGCACGCAGATCCTCGGGCACGGCAAGTACCAGCTGCAATCGGAGACGAACCGGCTGCGGCCGATTCCGCTGCCCGCGCCGCGCGGCGTCATCTACGACCGCAACGGGCACGTGCTGGCGGAGAACGTGCCGGGGTACACGGTCTCACTGCTGCCCGGCCCCGAAGCGAATTTGCGCTCGACGCTGGCCCGCATCGCGTCGATCGCAAACATCGACAGCGCCGAAATCGAGCGTGTGTTGCAACGCGCCCGGAAGGCGCCGTATCAGCCAGCGCTGGTCCTCGGCGACGCTCGGTTCAACGTCGTCTCGGCGCTCGAAGAGCGGCGCGTCGCGATCCCCGGTCTACTGATTCAGGCGGAGCCCAAGCGGTACTATCCCGACACGGCGGTCGTCGCGCACCTCGTCGGGTACGTCGGCGAGGTCACGGAAGGCGAGCGGGCGACGAAGCGATTCGCCACCGTGCGACTCGGCGGGCTGGTGGGCAAGTATGGGCTCGAGCGCGAATACGACGACACGCTGCGCGGCTCCGAGGGGGTGCGCTTCGTCGAGGTGAGCGCACGCGGCCAGATGGTGCGCGAGGCGGAGGCGGCGGCGAACCTCGCGCCGGTCCCGGGCACCGACCTGCACACGACGATCGACCTCGATCTGCAGCGCTACGTCTCGCACATCTTTCCCGCGGGGCAGCGCGGCGCGGTGCTCGCGCTGAATCCGAACACCGGAGAGGTTCTGGCGCTGTACAGCGCGCCCGGGTTCGATCCCAACGCCTTCGTGGGCGGCATCTCCGCGCCGTACTGGCGCTCTCTCAACGAGAGCGCGGCGCGGCCGCTGCTCGACCGCGCCATCCAGGCGCGCTACCCACCCGGCTCGACGTGGAAGCTGGCGGTCGCCGCCATGGCGCTGAAGCGCGGCATCGTGGGACCGCGCAGCCACATGCCGATTCCCTGCCGGGGCGGGCTGCAATACGGCAATCGCTTCTTCCGCTGCTGGAATGCGCGCGGCCACGGCGATCTGACGCTGACCGAGGCGATTGCGCAGAGCTGCGACGTCTACTTCTACCAACTCGGCATCAAGCTCACCGTCACCTCGCTGCTCGAGGATGCGAACGCGTGGGGGTTCCGCGGGCGCACCGGCATCGATTTGCCCGATGAGATTCCCTCCGAATTCCCCACCGGGCCCGAGTATTACGACCGCCTGTACGGCGCGCGGCGCTGGACGTCGGCGGTCGCGTTGAACCTCGCAATCGGCCAGGGGGAGAATGCGCAGACGCTCGTGCAGATGGTGCGTCTCTATCAGCAGCTGGCGAGCGACGGCCGGGTGCGGACGCCGTTTCTGGTCCGGCAGGCGCGGACGGCAAGCGGCGACAACGCGTCACTCGGGCTCAACCCCGATCAGCTCGCGACGCTGCGCCGCGCCATGATCGCCGTCGTGGAGGAGGGGACGGCGCGCGGCTCTCGCCTGGCCAATATAACCATCGCGGGGAAGACGGGGACGGCGCAAAACCCGCACGGACTCGACCACGGCTGGTTCATCGGCTTCGCCCCCGCCGATAAGCCCGAGATCGTGGTCGGCGCGATCATCGAGTTCTCGCAGCACGGCACCGCCGTGGCGCCGCTCGTGTCGCGGATGATCGCACACTACCTCGGCATCGACGAGCAGCGGGCGTCCACCCTGCGCGTGACCGTGCCGAACGACTCCGCGCCGGCTCCCTTCCAGATTCCAGTGCTGCCGGACACGCTCCCTCCTACGATCCCGGTCGACAGTGCTATCGCGCGTCCGCCAACTCGATAAGGCGCTCGTCGTTTCCGTCGGGTTGCTGGCGTTGTACGGGCTCGCGACCCTGTACTCCGCCGGTCAGACCGACGTCCCGACGTTCGTCGCTACGATCTGGGAGCGGCAACTCATCTGGCTGGGGCTGAGCCTCGCCGTCGCCGGACTCACCTTCCGCACGTCGCCGCGCTTGCTGGAGTGGGCCACGCCGTTCGTCTATGCGATCGCGGTGTTCCTGCTCGTGCTCACGCTGTTCATCGGCACCGGCGCCGGAACCGCCGCCGGCAGCAGATCGTGGTTGGCGATCGGCGGGCACCGGTTCGGCCAGCCCGCCGAGCTGGCGAAGCTGGCGGTGATCCTGTTGCTCGCCCGTTGGCTCGCGGCGCTGCGCGAGTCGCCGGCGACGCTGCGGGATCTGATCGTGCCCGGCTTGATCGCGGGCTTACCCGCGGTGCTGGTGCTCAAGCAGCCGGACCTGGGCAGCGCGATCGTCTTCGTCGCGATTCTGTTCGTCATGTTGTTCTGGGCTGGTACGAAGCCATCGCTGCTCCTGCTCGCCGCCTCGCCCGTGATCGGGCTCGTGCTCGCCGTCTCGACCGTCGCGTGGGGCGTCTGGATCGCCGTGCTCGCCGGTCTCCTGCTGTGGTGGCGGCCTTACCTGTGGGAAGGGCTCGCCGTCATGGGCCTGAACGTCCTCGGCGGGGTGCTGGCGCTGCCGTTCTGGAATCGGCTGGCACCCTATCAGCAGAACCGGCTGCTGTCGTTCCTGAATCCCGACGTCGACCCGCGGGCCGCGGGATGGCACGTCATTCAGTCGAGAGTGGCAGTCGGGTCGGGGGGCCTGTTGGGGAAGGGATTCACCGAAGGCACACAGAAGCGGTTGGCGTTCCTCCCGGCGCAGCATACCGACTTCATTTTCTCGATCGTCGGCGAGGAGCTCGGCTTCGTCGGCGTATTGATTGCGCTCATTCTGTTTGCCTGGCTCCTGTTTGTCCTGCTGCGTATCGCCCGCCGGGCCACCGATCCGTTCTCGAGCCTCTGCGTATTCGGCGTCGCCGGCCTGTTTTTCACCCACATCGTCGAGAATGTGGGCATGACGATCAACCTCATGCCCATCACCGGGATCCCGCTGCCATTCTTCTCGTATGGCGGCTCGTTTCTGCTGGTGTGCTCGATTGGCGTGGGCGTTGCGCTGCGAGTCGCGTGGGAGGCGCGGCAGTCCGGTTATGCTGAATTAGGGCAATGACTTAGTCTCTCGGGGCTAGCGTGCCGGGAAGCCCCTGCTCAAATTGTGCGCTTCGTCACTAATATGGCACGAATGGCCTGGTTCAAAAAGGAACGTAAGCCGCGCACGTCCGAGCGCGTAAAGCTCGAGATCCCGGCGGACGCGTGGGAGAAGTGCGACCAGTGCGGCCACGTCGACATTCGCGAACGCTTCGTTCGCGCGCTCAACGTGTGCCCCAATTGCGGCTATCATCGCCGCATCAGTGCGCAGGAGTATATCGACCTCCTGGTCGACGAAGGCTCGTGGCACGAGCTGTTTTCCGCCCTGAAGTCCGCCGACCCCCTCAAGTTCGAGAACTACGCTGACCGCGTGCAGGCCGCAGTCAAAAAGGCCGGCCCGTTGGATGCGATTCGTACCGGCTACGCACGCTTGCACGGGATGGCGATCAGCCTCGGCGTCATGGACTTCAGCTTCATGGGTGGCTCGATGGGGTCGGTCGTGGGGGAGAAGATCGCGCGTCTCACCCGGCATGCCATCGACAAGCGCTCGCCGCTGATTCTGGTCTCCGCCTCGGGCGGTGCCCGCATGCAGGAGGGTGTGCTGTCGCTCATGCAGATGGCCAAGACGTCGGTCGTCATCGCCGAGCTGCAGGGTGCGAGCGTGCCGTTCATGTCGGTGCTCACGAACCCGACGACCGGCGGTGTCTCGGCGTCGTATGCGATGCAGGGCGACGTGATTCTGGCAGAGCCTGGTGCCGTCATCGGATTTGCCGGACCTCGCGTGATCAAACAGACGATCGGCCAGGATCTGCCCGAGGGGTTCCAGACGGCGGAGTTCCTGTTGGACCATGGGATGATCGACGCCGTCGTTCCGCGCGGCGAACTGCGGGACACCGCCGCGCAGCTGCTGCGGCACATGACCGGCGCCTGGCCGGCTGAGGCCGCCGACTGACGTTCGAAGACGCCTGCCAGTTTCTTTTCGCCAGGCAAGCCGGCCGCATCAAGTGGAGTCTCGGCCCGACCGAGGGACTGCTCGACGTGCTCGGTCGGCCGCAACGCCATTTCCCCGCGATCCACATCGGCGGCACCAACGGCAAGGGATCGACCTGCGCGTTTGTAGCGAATGAGCTGCGGGCGCAGGGCTGGCGCGTCGGCCTGTACACGTCGCCACATCTCCTCTCGCCGTGCGAGCGGATCACCGTAGACGGTGTGCCGATCGGCGAAGATGCCTTCGCCGAATGGACGGCGCAGCTCAAGCCGCACATCGAGCGGCTCGACGCCAGCTTCTTCGAGGCCACGACCGCGATCGCGTTCGCCGATCTGGCCGCCCGGGGCGTCGACATTGCGGTCATCGAGGTCGGCCTGGGAGGCCGCCTGGACGCCACCAACGTGCTCACGCCGCTCGTCACCGCGGTCACGAAGATCGCCCTCGAGCACGCCGAGTACCTCGGACATGACTTACGGGGAATCGCGCGGGAAAAGGCCGGCATTGCCAAGCCCAAGGTGCCGTTCGTGACGGGAGAGGCCGACCCCGAGATCCGCGCCGAGCTCGTGAAGGAAGCGAAGCGGCGCGGCGCCGACCCGATCATCACCGTGGATGCGACGCTGCGGCCCAGGAGGGACACACGCCTGGGCCTGCGCGGGCGGCATCAGGTGGCCAATGCGCTGGTGGCGCACGCCGTCCTCAACGCCCTGCCTGCTCCGTTCGGGCCGGTGGGGAAGAATCTCCCCGCCAGCTTCGCCCACGCCTACATCCCCGGCCGCTTCGAGGTGCGGGGCAAGTGGATCTTCGACGTCGCGCACAACCCGGACGGCATGGAGGTGGTCGCGGACGCGATTCGATCCGCCCATCCGCCGATCCGCCGGCCTTTGCACGCCCTTGTGGGGATCCGCAACGACAAGGATTGGCGGGCGATGCTCGACATCCTGCGGCCGGTCGTGGACAAGCTGGTGCTGACCGTGCCGCCCTCGATTCCGGTCATGCAACGCTGGTCGCTCGAGGACCTGGACGCGCTGTCGCACTTCGATCCGGACTTCACGCGGGCACTCGAAGACATTCAAGAGGGCGCAGGAACGGTGCTCGTCACCGGATCATTTCACACGGTCGGCGACGCCCTGGAGCGGCTGCCCGGTTTTGCGCCGGTCGGATAACGCGCCTAAATTGTTGTGATGCAAGGGAAAGCGCTCCCCGGCTTCCGCGATTTTTACCCTGAAGACCTGAGCCTCCGAAACCACATCTTTGCGACCTGGCGCAGCGTCGCCGGGCGCTACGGATTCGAGGAATACGACGGTCCGCCGCTGGAATCGCTCGAGATGTACACGAAGAAGAGCGGGGATGAGATCGTCGCCCAGCTCTATACTTTCAAGGACAAGGGGGACCGCGAGGTTGCGCTGCGGCCCGAGATGACGCCCACGCTGGCGCGGATGGTCGCGGCCCGCGTCCAGGCGCTCAAGAAGCCGATCCGCTGGTTCTCGATGCCGCAGCTGTTCCGCTATGAACGCCAGCAGCGCGGGCGGCTGCGGGAGCATTTCCAGCTCAACATGGACATCATCGGGGAAGCGTCGCCGCTCGCCGATGCCGAGCTGATGGCGGCGGCGCTGGACATCATGCGGGCGTTTGGGTTGGGCCCCCAAGACGTGCGGTTACGCGTCTCGGATCGACGATTACTCAAGACCCTGCTCGCCGCACGAGGGATTACGGACACGCAGCTCCCCGTCGCGTTCGCCGTACTCGACCGCAGCGAGCGCGTTCCGAAGAACGTGCTGGAGGAGATGCTCAAGGAGGCAGGATTTGGGAGACGGGAGTCAGGGACGGTCTTTGAGATTGCCGAGCTGCGAGGCCCCGAGGCTCTGAAAGCCGCCGGGGAGGCAGCCGGGCCGCTGACGCAAGCTGTGCAGTCGCTCCAGGCCATGGGTCTCGACGAGTTCGTGTCGGTCGACCTGACCATCGTGCGGGGGTTAGCCTACTACACGGGCATTGTGTGGGAGCTGTTTGACGCGCAGAAGGCACTGCGTGCCATCGCCGGCGGAGGACGCTACGACGGTCTCCTCGATCTGCCCGCCCTGGGGTTCGGCATGGGCGACGTTGTCCTGGGGGAGCTCCTCAAGGAGCGCGGCGCGGCTCCCAAGGCGTCGACCGAGCTCGGCGCCTTTTTAGTGGCAGTCGGCGGGGAGGACCTACCGGTCGTGCTGCAGCTTGCCCACGCCTTGCGCGAGCGGGGCATCGCGGTGGAATACGGGCTGCGGCACGCGGCGGTCCGCAAGCAGCTGGAGCTGGCCGCCGCGCGTGGGGCGGCGCGCGCCGTGATCGTGGGGCCGGACGAGCGAGCGGCCGGGCTCGCCGTCGTGCGGGATCTCAGGACCAGCACCGAAGCGAAAGTACCCCTTCGCCAGCTTCTCAACGGATATTTCGATTAATGGCACAAGCGAAACACATCACGCCACGCGCTAAGGATTTCAGCGCGTGGTACGGGGACGTCATCGAGCATGCGCAGCTGGCCGACTATTCTCCCGTCCGCGGCGCGATGGTCATCAGGCCGAACGGCTATCGCATCTGGGAGCTGATGCAGCGCGCGCTCGACGATATGCTCCGCGCCACCGGTCATCGCAACGCGTATTTCCCGCTGTTCATCCCGATGAGTTTCCTGGCGAAAGAGGCGGAGCACATCGAGGGGTTCGCGAAGGAAGTCGCGCTGGTCACACACACGCGCCTCAGGGCAACCGGGAAGCAGGGGAAGGACGCCATCGCGGTCGACCCCACCTCGGCGCTCGAGGAGCCGCTCGTGGTGCGGCCCACGTCGGAAACGATCATCTATGCGATGTACGCGAAATGGATCCAGAGCTACCGCGACTTGCCGCTGTTGTTGAATCAATGGTGCAACATCGTGCGGTGGGAGTTACGGACCCGTCCGTTCCTGCGGACGACGGAGTTCCTCTGGCAGGAAGGGCACACCGCGCACGTCGATGAAGCGGACGCCGAGCGTGAGGCGCGTCTCATCCTGGGGATTTATCGCCGCTTCAACGAAGAGTGGCTGGCGATGCCCGTCCTCACCGGTCTGAAAACCGACAGTGAGAAGTTCGCCGGGGCGTTGCGCACGTACGCGATCGAAGCGCTCATGCAGGACAATAAGGCGATCCAGGCGGGGACATCGCACAACCTCGGCCAGAATTTCGCCAAGGCGTTCAACGTGCAATATCAGACGGCGGCCGCATTCGGACGACAACGGCCTCGTTGCGCCACCGAAGCTCGCCCCAGTGCAGGTCGTGATCGTGCCGATCTGGAAGACGGACGAAGAAAGGAGTCAGGTGTCGGGAGTTGGGAGTCAGGTGAAGGCCGACCTGGAAAAGATCGGCGTCCGGGTCGAACTCGATCTGCGTGACACGATGAAGCCAGGCGCCAAGTACTTCGAATGGGAGGCATTCGGCGTGCCGGTACGTCTGGAAATCGGTCCACGCGATCTCGCGAGTGGACAGGTCGTGGTGGCCCGCCGGACGGGTGGCAAAGCGCCTGTGCCACTTCAGGGAGCGACCGCGGCCGTGACGACAGCGCTCGATGAAATCCAGGCCGCGCTCTTCGCTGCTGCGCGCGAGCGGCGCGAAAAGAACTCGATCCGCGGCGCCACCAAGGCACAGTTCCTTGACTTCATCAACGGCAGCGGCGGATTCGCCTACGGCGGTTTCTGCGGCAGCCCGACGTGCGAGGCGGAGATCAAACAACAAACGAACGCGACGATCCGGGTCCTCCCTGATCCCGAGTTCCGCAGTAAAGAGGTGCCGAAGCATTGCATGTGGTGCGGCGCCCCCAGCGTAGCGGAGGCCGTGTGGGCACAGGCGTACTAGGGTTCGATCCGGGATTGCTGCAGGCAATCGCGGATCGCATCGGGACACCGGCCTACGTCTACAGCACCAATCTGATTCGCGCGCAGTACAACGCACTGCACGACGCGCTGCACGGCATCCGTCACCGCATCTGCTACTCGGTGAAAGCCAACGGCAACCTCGGCGTGTTGCGGGTCATGAAACAGCTCGGTGCCGGCGCCGACATCGTGTCGGTCGGCGAGCTGCGACGGGTCCGCATCGCCGGATTCGATCCCGACGGCATCGTCTTCTCGGGCGTCGGCAAGACCGCCGCGGAGATCGAGGAGGCCATCCGCGCCCGCGTGGGCTTCATCAACATCGAATCGACCAGCGAGCTCGACACGCTCGCCGCAGTTGCGAAAGACATCAAGTTGCCGGTGCGGGTTGGCATACGCGTCAATCCCGATGTGGCGATCGATTCGCACCTGTACATGAAAACCGGCGAGAAGACGGCGAAATTCGGCATCCCCTTCGATGAAGTGGTCACCGTGGCGCGCCGTATCGCGGCCGAGCCGCGGCTCGTGTTGCGAGGGCTGGCGATGCACATCGGGTCCCAGATTACCGACGTGACCCCCTACCATCGCGGGGCGGTGAAGTTGATCGAGCTGGTAACGGCGATCCGCGCCTCCGGCATCACGACGCTCGAAGCACTCGACGTGGGCGGCGGACTGGGCGTCCGGTACCACAACGAGAAGGCCCCGAGTCCCAAGGCATTCGCGGAAGCGGTCGTTCCGGCGGTCGGCGCCGCGGGGTTGGGGCTGTTGTGCGAGCCGGGGCGCTACCTCGTGGCGAACGCGGGCGTGCTGCTGACCCGCGTGCTGTACCGCAAGCACGCCGGCGGCAAGGAGTATGTCATCGTCGACGCCGGCATGTCGGACTTCGTCCGTCCCAGCCATTACAATGCCCATCATGAGATTCTGCCGCTGCGCGACGGGAAGCGCCCCGAGGAAATCGTGAACGTCGTCGGGCCGATCTGTGAATCCGGTGACTTCCTGGCGCTCGACCGCAAACTCGTCACCGTCGGACCCGGCGAGGTCCTGGCGGTGCTCGGCACGGGGGCGTACGGCTTCGTGATGAGCTCGACCTACAACCAGCGGCCGCGGGCGCCCGAGGTCGTCGTTGATGGGGATCGCTACTACGTCGCGCGACAGCGCGAGACGCTCGACGACCTGGTCAGAGGCGAAACGGCCGAACCGACCACGTGGTACAAAGCGTGAACAGGATCCTCATCCTCGATTGCGGTTCGCAGTTCACGCAGCTGATCGCGCGCCGGATCCGGGAGGCGAGCGTCTACTGCGAGATTCATCCCGCCGCGCGCGGCACCGACCTGGCCTTTGTGCGGTCGTTTGATCCCAAGGGGATCATCCTGTCGGGTGGACCCAATTCGGTGTTCGATCCTGGCGCGCCGACCGTCGATCCCGGAATTCTCGATCTCGGCGTCCCGGTCCTCGGCATCTGCTATGGCATGCAGCTCGTGGCGCAGCTCTCGGGCGGGAAGGCCACTCCCGCCACGGTCCGCGAGTACGGCCGTGCGGACGTCACGGTCCGGGAGAACAAGGGTCTCTTTGCGGGATTCGAGCCACAGGCCAGCATCATCGTCTGGGCGAGCCACGGCGACCGGATCGAGTCGCCGCCCCCTCATTTCCGGGTGACCGCGACGAGCGCCAACGCCCCGGTCGCCGGCATGCAGCACGATTCCAAGCCGATCTACGGCGTGCTGTTTCACCCGGAGGTGGCGCACACGCCGCGGGGCGGTGAGATTCTCCACAACTTCCTGTTCGATGTCTGCGGCTGCACCCCTGACTGGACGCCGGGCCATTTCATCGACCAGGAAATCGGCCGGATTCGTCAACTCGTGGGGGAAGACGGACGCGCGATCTGCGGGCTGTCGGGCGGCGTGGACTCGGCGGTGGCGGCGGCGCTGGTGCATCGGGCCGTGGGCAACCGGCTCACGTGCGTGTTCGTGGACCACGGCCTGCTGCGGCGCGGGGAGCGGGAGCAGGTCGAGCGCACCTTTCGCGCCCACATGGGGATCGATTTGCGCGTGGTGGACGCGACTCACCGCTTCCTCAAGGAGCTGAAGGACGTCGAGGACCCCGAGGAGAAGCGCCGCCGCATCGGCCACACCTTCATCGACGTGTTCGAGGACGCTGCCCGGCACGTCGAGGGCAGCGTCGGTTTCCTGGTGCAGGGCACACTCTATCCCGATGTCATCGAATCGACGTCGGCGACGGGCGGGCCATCCGCCACGATCAAGACGCATCACAACGTCGGCGGCCTGCGACCCAACCTGCCCTGGAAGCTGATCGAGCCGTTGCGCGAGCTGTTCAAGGACGAAGTGCGCAAGGTGGGGCGGGAGTTGGGGCTGCCCGCGGAGATCGTGGGGCGCCATCCGTTCCCGGGGCCGGGTCTCGCGATTCGGGTTTTGGGTCCCGTGAGTGAGGCGCGGTTGGACCTGCTGCGCCGCGTGGATGCGATTTATCTGGACGAGATTCGCGCCGCGGGTCTATACGACCAGATCTGGCAGGCGTTCGCGGTGCTGTTACCCGTCAAATCCGTTGGCGTCATGGGCGACGGACGGACTTACGATTACGTCGTGGCTCTGCGCGCCGTCACGAGCCGGGACGGCATGACGGCCGACTGGTACCAGTTCCCGCATGAAGTCCTGGGCAGGATCTCGAATCGGATTATCAACGAAGTGAAGGGAGTGAATCGCGTCGCCTACGACATCAGTTCCAAGCCGCCCGCAACCATCGAGTGGGAGTAGTGGCGCTAGATATTCTTTTCCTCGAGTAGGGCTAGGAATTCCGCTGGTTGTTGAAGCTTTGCCAGCTTGCCCGGTACGTCACCTTCCTTGGCGAACTGCGCGATCTTTCCAAGCACCGGCAGGTATTGGTTCGAGACTTCCAGCGGCGGGGCTACGATCAGGAAGAAGTCATTGACGAGCTGATCGTCGATCGCCTTGAAGTCGATCCCCTGTCTGCTGCGGCCGAACGCACAGCGCAGGCGGGTCACCACCAGCGAACGGCAGTGGGGGATGGCGATGTGCTGGCCGATGCCGGTCGAGCCGAGGGTTTCGCGCCGCTTCAGCATCTTGAACAGCATCCCCTGCGCCTTTTCGTCGAGCTTGAGCAGCCCGACGAGCTCCTTGAGCACCGCGTCCTTGGTGGTGCTCTGGAGCTCGAGCGTGATGGCATCTTCGGAAAAGAACTCGCGCAGGCGCATTCGCGCGCGAAAGGTAAATCTTGGTTGCTCCGTGCGCAACGCGCTATTACGTTCCAGCGCATGGACTTCCCGTACTCGGTCCAGCACGACTGTCCGCTCTACCTCGCCCCCATGGCGGGCGTGTCGGAGTCGCCGTTCCGGCAGATTTGCCGCCGGTACGGGGCCGACGTCGTCGTGTCAGAGTTCATTTCGTCGGTAGGGATTTCCCTAGGGATCGAGCGCGTCCTGGCCGAGATGCGGTTCGAGCCGGTCGAACGGCCGATCGGGATTCAGATCTACGGCGCCGACGCGGGCATTATGGCGAAGGCCGCCGGGATGGTGACGGAACTGTTCGAGCCCGACTTTGTGGACATCAATTTCGGGTGCCCGGTGAAGAAGGTCGTGAAGAACAATGGCGGCTCGGGCTGTCTGAAGGACATGACCCTGGTGCGCGGCATCATCCGGGCGGTGCGCGAGGCCACACGGCTGCCGGTGACGGTGAAGATCCGCAGCGGCTGGGACGAGACACAGCGTGATCCCGTGGAAATCGGGCTGCGTTGCGAGGAGGCCGGCGCGCAGGCGCTGACGCTCCATCCGCGAACCCGGACCCAGATGTATCAAGGAACCGCAGACTGGGATGAGATCGCGCAGCTTGTCCGAGCGCTCACGATCCCGGTCATCGGCAATGGCGACATCCGCACGCCCGAAGACGTGCTCGCGATGCGAAACCACACCGGTTGCGCCGGCATCATGATCGCCCGGGGCTCGTTCGGGAATCCGTGGCTATTCGCGCAGGCGCGCGACCTGCTGGAGGGGGAGGGGGAGGGGGGGGGGCGCACCAAGCGGCCCGATCCGACGCCTGCGGAGCGGTTTGCAACGGCGCTGGAGCACGCGCGGTTGGCGTTACGGCTGCAGGGCAACACGCGCAAAACGGCGCTCGAGTTCCGCAAGCATTTCGGCTGGTATACGAAAGGTCTTCCCGGGGCGTCGGAGCTACGCCAGCGCCTGTTCGCGATCGAATCGATGGCAGAAGCCGAAGCGATTTTCTGCGACTATCTGTACGGATCTGCGAGATCTGCGGCTTGAACCTCGAGCGGCTGCCGTTCGCCACGATCGATCACCTCCGGCCCATCACCCAGGGGCATCAGGAGGTGATCTTTTGTCCGGGCAAGACGGTCGGGCAAGTCGTGGCGATCGCGGAGCGGCTCGAGACGGCCGGCGGGACGTTTCTAGCGACGCGTGTCGAGCCGGCGCAGTCGCAAGCGCTGGCGGCGCGGTTCCCCCGCGTGGAGATCAACGAGCTGGGCCGCACCGCCTACCTCCCGCCCGAACCTGAGCCGGCGCCGACGGGGCGGGGCACCGTGCTCGTCTGCACGGCCGGCACCAGCGATCTCCCGGTCGCGGAGGAAGCGGCGGTCAGCGCGCGGGCGCTCAAGAACCGCGTCGAGCGGCTCACCGATGTCGGCGTCGCCGGGATTCACCGGCTCCTCACCCAGACCGACGTGCTGCGCTCCGCCGGCGTCATCATCGTCGTCGCCGGGATGGAGGGTGCGCTGCCAAGCGTGGTCGGCGGGCTGGTGAAGGTTCCCGTTATCGCCGTGCCGACGAGCGTCGGCTACGGCGCGTCGTTCGGGGGCCTTGCCGCCTTGCTCGCGATGCTGAATTCCTGCGCCTCGGGCGTCACCGTCGTCAACATCGACAACGGATTCGGCGCCGCCGCGGCCGCGAGCCGCATCAATCACTCGTAACACGGCCCCCCGCCCGGCGCGGCGCTGGGTCGCGCTCGCGCTGCAGGTCATCGGTTTCGGCGCTGCCCTTGTCGGAGCCTGGCGGGGGGGCTCGGTCTGGGGCGTGGTCGCCGCCACCGGCGGCATGACACTCGCTTTTGGTTGGACGATTCGCTGGCGTCCCGGACGCCTGCGTCGTCGCGGCCCCCCACCACTGGGACTCGGCGAGGTCCTCGATCTGCTCCGACAAGCCTACGGCGCGAGCGCGGGATGGGGCGTCGGGGTGGCAGACGCTCCCCTCGAGGTGGTCGTCACGCCCGACGTGGACCCTGAGCTGCGACGCCGCGGCGCGGCACTCGTGCAGCTCGCGTCCGTGGATGGTCGCCTCCACGTCGTTCGGGATCCAGAAGCCACATTCGTCGCGGTTGGCGACTTTCCGTACGCCGCGGGACTCGCGCTCGATGGGGCTGGCCATGCGGCCACGGTCACCGATGCCATCGCCGGCGCGTTGCGCCGGTTTGTCGCGGGCATGCGGCTCGCCGAGGAGCACAGCGGGCTGCCGCGCGCGCGCATCGTGGCCGGTCGAGTATCGCGCCTCGTGGCAAGTGCGCAGACCCTCGAGGGGATCGCGCGAGCCGCGGTTCAACTGGGGGAGCAAATCACCCATCGTGCGGTCGCCCTCGTCGTCGCCGGGGTGGACCAGCCTCGAATCGCTGCCGTCTCCGGGACCGCCGATCGGCGTCTTGGCGGCGTCGCGCTCTCGACCGATTCTCCCGTCGCGCGGGCCATGGCAGCCGGCATTCCCGTCGCGACGCGCGGCGCCGAGGATGTCTTCGGTCCCGGCGTCCCCGAACGGCGGCGCAGCGAGCGGGCGGGGACCGCCTACCCGCTGCTCGACGGATCGATTGTCGTGGGCGCATTCGTGCTGCTCGGGGCGCCACTCGAAGCGGATGCCCCCATGCTCGATGACCTGAGTCCGCTGCTCTCGGACCTCGGGCCACGCATCGCCGCGGCGCGCGCCGTGCACGACGCTGAGCAGCGGGCCGTAGTGGATCCGCTCACCGGCCTGCGCAATCGGCGCGAGTTCGAGCGCGCGCTGCAGGCCGCAGCCCGCGGCGCCAGCGGGAACGCGACGCTCATCTACGTCGATCTCGATCACTTCAAGAAGCTGAACGACACGCTCGGACATCCAGCGGGGGATGCGGCCTTGAAGCACGTGGCGCGCCTGCTCGAAGCCGCCGTGCGCGACGGGGACATCGTGGCGCGCATTGGGGGCGAGGAATTCGCGATCTGGCTGCCGCGCACGCCCTTGCGTGAAGGCATGGAAGTGGCCGAACGTATTCGCCGCTCCGTCGCGGAGCAGCCGCTGACGTGGAGCAGCTCCATCTATCCGCTGACGACATCGTGCGGCATCGCGTCGTGTCCCGAGCTGGTGGGCGACGTGCTGAATCTGCCGGCGGCGGCCGATGCGGCGCTGTACCGTGCCAAGCAGGCAGGGCGTAATCGGGTTGAAAAGGCGACCCCAGGTCACTAACCTTCACCCCGCTGCATGTTTTGGGGGCGACAGGCTTCGACGGGTTTGGCGAGGGTACTGTTGCGTGCCCAGGTTCTCAGTCACCTGGTAAATCAACTGGGACTATACACAAGCCAATTCTGAACTGGCTCTGGCTGCGTAAGCTTCGGCTTCACGCACCTGCGTGAGTGGCAGCCCGCCTGAGGCGGCGCTCACGTATCGCAAAGTCGGGCTGGCGGCACGTGGGGCCTCAACGGGTGCCGCAAGAGATTCCAGAGGCTTGTTGCTACCAGGGCTGACCAGGCGCCGAGGTAGTGAGACCACCAAAGCCTAGTCTACGCACGTAGGAGCGGTATCGGAGTCATGCTCGGACCGGGGTTCAATTCCCCGCGCCTCCATTGAGGACAGGGATAGGGACAGGGGACTCGGATCTCCTGTCCCTTTTTCCTTTCCGCAGTTCAGAAGCCCGAATCGTTCGAAGGAAGCAAGGCCGCAACCTGCCGAGGCAGATCCTCGAGTTTGCTATGCGCGAACATGACCTGCCCGGAGGGGTCAAGGACGTAATAGTCCGGCGTCGCGAACGACGTGAACGCCCGGTTGGCATCCTTCCGAAAATCATAGAAGACGGTCAAGTCTCCCGCTTTCTGAACGCGTAACGTCTGCTCCAGATCGTTTGAGAATGGCTGGTCCACGATCGTCACTATCTGCGCGCCTTGTCGCACAAAGCGTTCGTTCAAAACGTCGAGATCGTGTAACGGCATCAGTGAAAAGCCGCAGTAAGGGGACCAGAACATCACAACGGTGACCTTGCCGTTCACCACATCAGGCAGGCGACGGACCTCTCCTGACCTGGCCATCAGGCGCAGCGGTCCACTGAGACTTCGCGGTGAGGCTCGCTTCAACACACTCTGCCGCATCTCCCGCACAGCGTTGCTAACAAGCACCGCCCAGTTCTCATCCCCGCTGCGAGCGGCCATCGAGCGGATCGAATCCTTAAGAGCGATCGGGGTTCCGGGGTCGGCGACGACGCGGGCGTAGCTTTGAAGTGCCGCGCCGGTATCGCCGCGCGCGATGAGCGCTTGAGCGATACTGCGCAGCACTTCGGGATTCCACCCGTAGGATGCAGCCAGCCGCAGCGTATCGAGCCCGGCGGCCGGGTGCCCGTCCTCAATCAGCGCACGCCCTAACGCGGCGAGGATCGGCTGGGCCGCGGCGCGATTCCTGTCTCGCTGTTCCGCGATGTTGGCAGTCAGCGGCCGATATCCATCCGGTCCTTCGGCGAGCAGTCGGGCTCCGTCACGCAGCCAAGCCATCACCGTGTCGCGAAGCGTTGGATACTGGAGAACGTCTCTCGCCAAAAAGGCGGCCACCTGGGGTGTGTCTCGATACCAACGACGGAATCTGACAGCCCAGACCCGCAGGGCGGCCGTGTCTTTAGCGGTTATCGCGTGCATGAGCGCGTTTTGCGCGAGGAGAACGAGCCTCCGGTCATGGGTTGGCTCAGCTCTCTGCCACACGGTCTCCAGTTCTTGGAAATACTTGGACTGCGTTTCCAGCACCGTGTAAAAGCCGCGTGCGTCTTTTTGGGTCTTGATGTATTGGTTCGCGAGTCTGTTCTCCTCGCGGAAGAGCACCTCCGGATCATTGGGAAAAGCGGAGGCGAGGCGCGAAAGCCAAAAGCGCTTCGCTGCGCTGTCGTCGAGCTGGATCGCGTAGTGCATCATCCCAACGAGGATCCCGGCCGGTAATTCGGTCTTTTCTCCCAGGGTAGCCTGCAACGCCGCGAACCGTTTGCGATGAGCCGGTAACAGGCTATCGGCGATGCGCTGACCAAGCACCCAGCGTTCGGATACCGCAACCAAACTCCCTGCCTCGGGATCATCGGGATAGAGCGCGCGCAGCGCACGCGTGGTGCGTAGTAATTCCTCCCAGTTCCGACCCATCAGATCCCGCTGTTTCTGGACCAGCGCGTCGAACAAGGGCTTCCCCGCGTCGTCCGCCGTCACGAGATCCCATAACTGCTGGTTTCGATCGTCGATGACGTCGCCGGCGGGGGTTTCGACCGCGAACACGGCGAACACGACCGAATCCGGCAGCCGAAAGGCCAGCGCGAACTGACCTCGCGACCGATGCATGACACCGACACGCCGCTGCATCGGCCCCTCGTTGTAATCGTCGTCCACCGGTCGACGGAAGCGCGCGCGCAGGATCAGGGAGTCGTATCGCGAGAGCGTCGCGCTGGGCTCGTACGTCACGTGCACGATCTCCCCGGGCTGGGGAGCAGCGGGTTCGAACTGCAGGCTGCCAGTGCGGCTGCCCGCGGAGACATTGCGTGTAGACATGAAGGAGACGACCGCGATGATCGCAACGATGCCGATTGCCGCTGCAACGGCCAGCCGGCGGGAACGAACCGCGACGGGGTCGGCGGTGGGGAGAATTGCTCGGGCGCCGGCAGCCCGCGCGTTGAGGACTCGCGCCAGCGTGTCGCCTTGCACCTGCGACTCGACCGAGTCCGTCTCGAGGTCCGTCAGCTGACGCAGAACCTTCACCGTCTCTCGACAGTCGGTGCATTTCTCCAAGTGGCTGCCGATCGCGACACGCGCGGTTCCATTCAAGTCTCGAGCTGCGTATTGACTCAGCGTCTCGGCATCGGGATGTCGGGTGAAAATGGTCATGGCTTCTCCATCATCTGTTGACGCAGCCGTTTCATCGCTCGGTTGAACCGTACGCGTGACGCGCCGGAGGTGATGCCCAGCAACGCAGCAATCTCTTCGTGGGAGTATCCCTCGATTTGGCGCAGAACCAGCACGGCGCGGAGCGCGAGTGGCAACGCGGCGATGTGCCGCTCGAGATCAGATTGGTCTTCAGCACTCAGGCGATCCGGCGCCACGGACTGACGCTCATCGAGCGTGGCTTCCCTCCGTCTACGCGCAGTCCGGATCCGCATCAAGGCCATTCTGCTCGTCACGCGCTTCAACCATCCGTCGAAGCTGCCCCGGTTCTCGAAGCTTCGGATGGCTTCCGGAAGACCAAGGAACAAATCGTGGACGATGTCTTCAGCGTCGTGTCGAGACCCTGTGAGGCGCTGACTTAGCCGTAAGAGGTGAGGCGCATACAGGCGATACAGCCCTGCGATCCCTTCCGGAGCGCCTGCAGCCGTCTGCCGAATGAGCTCGGGGATCTGCTCGGCGCCTGGGTCAGTCATTGCTCGCGTGCTTGCAAGCGTCCTCTGGAACGTCATTGATCTCAAGATGCCGGCGGGTGCTTCGATGTTACATCGGACGGATTGCACTCGTCAAAGGAAAGCGTAGGCCGTTTACTGCGGAGACATGCCGTGACCGCGTCCTATGTCACCTCATGGCCGCCGACCAGCGAACGACCGCAGCTGCGCGCTGGACGGCACGACGAGCCGCGGCGCCATCGGAAATGCGACGCCCTGTGAATGGGGCGCGGGAGCGGCCGGCGGAGGCGGCGGCTCGAATCTGTGCCGGAAGCCGTGGGCCATCGGCAGGAAGTACGGGACGTAGACAGGTGCGGGAGCGGGCTGATACACCACCTGCTGCGGCGCCGGGGGGGCGCTCGCAATCGAGACGCTGCCACTGTTCACGCCGCAAAATGCGTTCGTGAGCGACGCGTTCGAGCAATCGACCACATTGGTCGGGATTGCGGTGGCAGTCGCGACCGCCGGTGCCCCGTGGCGGACGCAGCTCAGACAGACCAGCGGCTGGAGCGGCACCCGGCGCGTCTGCACCGTACCCGCGCTCGTGTATGCCACTACGCCGAAGTCGTACGGACGCCCGTCGGTGACACGGTCGGCGATGTCGAGCAACGCCGCGAGCGGGTCGCCGGCGGTCGGTTGCAGCAGCAAGGCATCGTCATAATTCCATGTTGATCCGGCACGCAGGGCCGCGAAGTCGAACGCCCACCGCGAGCGAACGGCGATGAATGTCGCTGGATTGCCTTCCGCGGTCGGTGGCAGCGGGATCACGACGAGCGTGTCGTTCGCCAGCATGGCGGTGCCGTCGTCCGGACTCGCGGGGAACAGCACCTGGATGCGACCGATCGCGTCGACGTGCAGGACCAGCAGGTCCCCGGGCTGCCGCAGCGTGACGTAGAGCGTCGAATCGCTGCGCCAGACGCCCACCGGCTGGGGCGTGTGCGGCGTGTGGACCAGCAGTGCCGCTGCGAAGGCAAGAGTAAGGACCATAGGCTCCTTTGTAGCCTACACCCCCCGGTCGGGGGCGGGGAAGCCCCGGGCATGTGCTACTAAAGAACTAGTTGACAATGGGGAGCCTGCCGGGTATAACTACTACAACACTAGTAGCTGAGCCTGAGCCATGCGGATTGCTTTCACCGATCGCGAGCTGGACGTCATGAGCGTGCTGTGGGACCGCGAGACCGCCACCGTGGCCGAGGTGCGTGAGCGGCTCGCCGATCGGCTCGCGTACACGACCGTGCTCACCGTGCTTCGCACCCTGGAGCAAAAAGGCTACGTGGCGCATGCCGGCGAGGGCCGGGCGCACCGCTACCATCCGCTGGTCAAGCGCGACGCCGCGGGTCGTAATGCGTTGCGCCGGCTGGTCGACAAAGTATTCCAGGGCTCGCCCGAGCTGCTGATGACGCATCTCGTTTCCGACAAAAACTTGAGTGACGAGGAGCTGCGCCGGCTGCGCACGCTGCTCGAAGCGCGCATCAAGGGAGGTGCCAAGTGATCGCCGTCTGGATGCTGTATTGCGTGGGAATCGGCTTGGCATTCGTTGTCGTGGGTCACGCCGTCGAACGAGGGCTTCACCTCGTCGGCCGGCCCACTCGCTGGGCGTGGATCATCGCGCTGGCAGGCTCGTATGTGATTCCGGTAGCGGCGTGGCTTCGGCCTGAGGCGTTCGCCACGTTTGCTGTACCCGTTCCGGCGGCGGTGGAATCATCCGGACGCCCGTCATTGCCGACTACCCTCACAACGTCCACCATCGTCCACCAACCTTCACCACGGCCCTTTTCTCTCACCGATCTCGATACGCCACTCCGGTGGGGATGGGGACTCGCGTCGATAGCGCTAATGCTGGTGCTCGGCGTAGCGACGATCCGCTTGATCTCGATGCAGCGCCGGTGGCGGCGAGCGGCCGTCGATGGCCGGCACGTGCTCGTCTCACCCAACGTAGGCCCGGCGGTGGTCGGCGTGTGGTCGCCTCGGGTGGTGCTGCCCGAGTGGGCGCTGCAACTCCCGGAGCGGGAACGGGAATTGATGTTGGTCCACGAGGAGCAACACGTGCGCGCCGCTGATCCTGCGCTGATCGCTATGGGATTCGCACTAGTGCTGCTCGCACCGTGGAACGTGGCGCTTTGGTGGCAGTGGCGGCGCTTGCGCCTGGCGGTCGAAATGGATTGCGACGCGCGTGTGCTATCGCAGGGCCGCTCCGCTCCGGCCTACGGCGAGCTACTCCTGGAGGTCGGACGGCGTCGTGCCACGCACGTGCTCGGCGCTGCGGCGCTTGGGGAGCCCGCGTCGTTCCTCGAGTCGCGCATTCGGCGCATGCTCAGCGGGGTCCCGCGTTGGCGCTGGGCTGGGGTTACTGTGGCGTTGGTGGTGACGGTTGGCGCGATCATCGGCGCGTGCGAAGCACCGCGGCCTGTCGGCCCGCAAAACGAGTCCCAGACGCAAGCGGCAACTCCAACAAGTGCGATTACCGGCACGCTGAGCGCGGTGATCGCGCCAGGCGATATCGATGTCCCCCCATCCATCGTTTCGGGTGCCATCACGTCATTCCCGACCCTGCCGCGCTTGGCAGGTATCGAGGGACCTGTCGTCCTACAGGCGAGCGTGGACGTGAATGGCCGGATCGACCCCGCCTCCGTTACGGTGATCGAGAGTCCCCATCCCGCTTTCACGCAAGTAGCCCAGAGCGCGTTATTGATCGCGCGGTTTCGGCCCGCCCGGGCACACGGCGGCGTGGTCAGCGCGGTCGTGCGAGTTACTTATGACTTTGTGAACGCGCCGTCGACCGCGCAGCTCGCGCGCGCGATGACGGATCGGATGACACTCAGAGAAGCGGAGCGATTGCGGCCATGGGTTGCTGAGAACGCGCGTCGAATGTTTCCGACGATTCTCGAGCCGACCGGTCCAGCCATGGACGCGTACTTGATTCACGACTCGCGGCTTCATGTCTATCGAAGCTCGCTCGTGACGATGTACTACCTGAACGGGGAGCGGCCGAACGCCGAAATCGGCATGAGGGAGCTGCAGCAGGTACTACCGTCTTTCAGTCTGAACGACGGTTGGGCCGTGATCGATCCGCGCGGCCTGCGGGGGCTGGTGCGGGACAACGTTCGCGTCATCCGCATCAATCACAATCCACAGCCGCAAGACACCGCACAGGGAACGCCCGGTGGCCTGGATTCCGCGGAGGTGATCCGACAGGCGGAGCAACTACGCCGGTTGGCGCGGCAGTATCACCCGGAGGTGTTCGGTCGCGGGACAGCACGAACGGCCGTCGCGTTGGTCATGGATACGCGCGGGAGCGTGCTGGGTCACGCTGCGCGCACGGGCGCACGCGGGGCCGATGTTCGCACGGTCGATGGCCTGGTGGAGGATTGTCTTGAAGTTGTGACGCGTCTCGTCCCACGATTCAAAGACGCGCAATGGGCGCAGAGTGGCTGCACCAACGATCCGCAACCCAACATCGTCATTTACTGGGGGATCGTGCTGCATCCCTAACGATGCAAGGTTCGCAACAGGTGACGCGACGGGAAACGGGCGACCGTTTCCCGTTTCGCTTTTCAACCCCTATATTGGGCGCCGTTTGGGCGGTCCGGGATACGACCTTCTCACGGGAGGCGGAATGGGCCAAGGGATTCAGCAGGCCCCGGTGCAGCAGGGCGGGGGCGGCAGTTCGTTGATGGATGTTCTCAAAGTCCTCTATGAGCCCGGCGCCGTTTTCGAGCGGGTCCGCGAGAAACCGAGCTTCCTCGTTCCCTATCTCGTGATCTGCGTAGTGCAGATCGCGGTCTACGTCGTGAACATGCCGTTCCTCAAGGCCGGGATGGCGGCGCAGATAGCGTCGCGCCCTGCGGGTGGGCCCGATCCGTCGAAGTTCCTCTGGATCGGTGCGGTCTTCATTCCGGTCGGGTTCGCGATCGGCCTGCTGATCGGCGCCGGTCTCTTGTGGGTGCTCGTTTCGGTCTTCGGCGGTGAGGCAAAGTTCGGTAAGCTGATGAGTGTCGCGGCGTATTCCGCGGTGCCATCGGTAGTCCTGCTCGCCATCGTCGGCACACTGGTCCTGCACATGCAGGGCGTCGGTCAGATCACCGGACCGCAGGACTTGCAGCCCGCGCTCGGCCTCGACCTGCTCGCACCCGGTGCCAAAGGGTTCCTCGGAGCGGTGCTGAAATCGATCAATCCCTTTAGCATCTGGGGACTCGTGCTGACCGCGATTGGTGTCTCGACGACGCACCGCCTGTCCAAGCAAACGGGCTACATGGTCGCGACGGTTGGGTTTTTGATCGGCGTGATCATCGCCGGCGGCGCGGCCGCGGTCTTTAAACGGTAGCGCGCGTCCGGCTCACGACGCCCGCCTCCTCGAGGGCCGCCTGGGCCGCGGCGAGGCGGGCGATCGGGACCCGGAAGGGAGAGCAGGACACGTAGTTCATGCCGGCGCGGTGACAGAACTTCACCGAGCTGGGCTCGCCGCCATGCTCGCCGCAGATCCCCACCTTCAAGTCGTGGCGCGTGCTCCGTCCCAGCTTCACCGCCATCTCGACGAGCTTCCCGACGCCGACCTGATCGAGCACCTGGAAAGGATCCTCCATCAGGATCCCGTGCTCCACATAGAACGGCAGAAACCGGCCCGCGTCGTCGCGTGACAGGCCGAACGTGGTCTGGGTGAGGTCGTTCGTCCCGAACGAGAAGAACTCCGCCTGCTTGGCGATGTCGTCTGCGGTCAGGGCGGCGCGCGGCAGCTCGATCATCGTCCCGACCAGGTACGGAACCGCGCGCCCTTCGCGATGGAAGACCTCTTCGGCGACCCGGTGAACGATCTGCGACTGATTGACCAGCTCCCGCACGTCAGCGACGAGCGGAATCATGATCTCGACCGTGACCTTCTTCCCTTTGCCCGCGACATGTCCCGCCGCCTCGAAGATCGCGCGCGCCTGCATTTCGGTGATCTCCGGATACGTGATCCCGAGGCGGCAGCCGCGGTGGCCCAGCATCGGATTTGCTTCGATGAGCGAGTGGATGAGGCGCTCGAGCTGGTTGGCCGGCACCTTGGCATGCTTCGCGAGCGCAGCGATCTCGGCGTGCGTGTGCGGCAGGAACTCGTGCAGCGGTGGATCGAGCAGCCGGATCGTCACCGGGAGGCCGTCCATGACTTCGAAGATCCCTTCGAAGTCGCCGCGCTGGATCGGGAGCAGCTTGGCGAGCGCCTTGCGGCGACCCGCTTCGTCGGATGCGACGATCATCTCCCGCATCAGGGTGATGCGGTCGCCTTCAAAGAACATGTGCTCGGTGCGGCACAACCCGATCCCCTCGGCGCCAAACTCGCGCGCCCGGCGCGCGTCGGCGGGAATGTCGGCATTGGCGCGCACGCGCATCCGTCGCTTCGCGTCCGCCCAGGACATCAGGCGAGCGTACTCTTTGCCCGCCTTGGGGGTGACCAGCTTCGCCGCACCGAGGATGACTCGGCCGGTCGTACCATCGACCGTAATCACCTGACCCCGCTTGACCGCACGGCCGTTGACGCGGAATCGACCGGCGGCGGGATCGACATCCAGCTCTTTCGCGCCCACCACGCAGGTCTTACCCATGCCGCGCGCCACGACCGCCGCATGGCTCGTCATTCCGCCCCGCGCGGTGAGGACAGCGCGCGCCGCCACGATACCATGGTAGTCCTCGGGCGACGTCTCCGGGCGCACGAGGATCACATCGTGGCCCTTTTTCTTGAGCGCCTCGGCTTCGTCGGCATCGAACACGACCTCGCCGGTCGCCGCGCCAGGCGAGGCGGGGAGGCCTTTGGCCAGCACGGTCACGCTGGAGCGTGGATCCACCATGGGATGGAACAGCTGATCCAGATCCTGCGGCGGCACGCGCTGGATCGCTTCGTCTTCTGTAATCAGCCCCTCGTCCACCATTTCGACAGCAGTCCGAACCGCCGCCATTCCCGTCCGTTGCGCCCGACGCGTCTGCAGCATGTACAGCTGGCCGTGCTCGAACGTGAACTCCACGTCCTGCACGTCCTTGAAGTGCTTCTCGAGTTTGGTCGCCAGACGGTCAAGCTCGCGGTAGATCTTGGCGAGTTTGCCGCGCTTCATTTTCTGGATGGACTCGGGCGTACGCGCGCCGGAGACCACGTCCTCGCCCTGCGCGTTGGTCAACACGTCGCCGTTCAGGACGTGCTCGCCGGTGCTGCAGTCTCGCGTGAATGCCACGCCCGTGCCGCAGTCGTCGCCCATGTTGCCGTAGACCATGGCGACGATGTTCACGGCGGTCCCCAGGCTGTCAGGAATGCCGTTCACCTGGCGGTAATCCTTGGCACGCTTGGTGTGCCAGCTCTTGAACACCGCTTCAATCGCGCCCCACAGCTGTTCCTGCGGATCGTCGGGGAAGGGATGGCCCGTGCGCTTCTTCACGATCGTCTTGAAGTCGTGCACCAAGTCGTGCAGGTCGTCCGCGGGCAGGTCGATGTCGCGTTTGACCTTGCGGCGCGCCTTGGCCTTGTCGAGCTCTGCCTCGAATTCGTCCTTGCCGAGATCGAATACGACGTCACCGTACATCTGCACGAAGCGGCGGTACGAGTCGTAGGCGAAGCGGGGATTCTTGGACCCGGCGATCAACCCCTCGACCGTCTGGTCGTTGAGGCCGAGGTTGAGAATCGTCTCCATCAT
>WNGD01002269.1_pt1 | contig 40946 bp, 34 predicted proteins | sample 5400671 | NCBI WGS metagenome assembly WNGD01 (sample SAMN13153369, study PRJNA577476) | soil metagenome | isolation source: 40 cm soil or saprolite under grassland replicate 2 | place: USA:California | collected 2016-06-15 | reverse complement strand
AGCGTCTGCCTGGTGCAGGCGTCGATGCCAACAGGAGAAGGCAGGTCATCTACAACGCTGTAGATGCCTTCTGGCTCGTCCTAAAAAGGGGAAGGGCGATGGACCCACGTGATAGAAAGACATGAGACAAAAGGACAATGTGGAACTGTGTGATGTTCTACGCTCCTTTCTTTTTGCTAAACTCATCAAGTCATTCACAAGTTATACTGAACAGAGCACCCATGTGTACTGCTTAGAGATATTTTAGCACAAAAGAAGGTTTTTGGCAGCATCTTCCCTACCAATACTTCCTGGGAGGCGCCGCGCCGACTACCCATTTATCCACCAATTGCATGTATGCGGGAGTCAGGCTGTAAATACAAACTTTAAACTGGCCGAATCTGTACAATTATCCTGGTGAAAGCATTTCCTCATACACTAAAGAAGGGTTGCAGGTCTACGGAGGCGTCGCGGCCAATGGGAGCGTCACGGTAAAGGTCGAGCCTCGACCAGGTTCGCTCTCCACGGAGATGGAGCCGTTTTGGGCTCGCACCAGCCAATCGGCGATGGCAAGGCCGAGGCCGGAGCCACCAACGGCCTTGGAGCGCGCAGGATCGGCACGGTAGAAGCGTTCGAAGATATGCTCAAGATCCTTCTGGGCAATACCGATGCCCGTGTCACGCACGATAAGATAGGCAAGGGAGTCGCTAACCTTGACGGAGAGTGTGACGCTGCCGCCCGCGTTGGTATAGATGAGCGCGTTATCGACCAGGCTAATGATAATCTGAATCAGGCGTGCGGCATCGCCCATCACCGTTGCAGGATTGAGATTCGCGGTACACAGCGTCAGGTGACGTTCGACGGCCAGCGGTTCCAGGCTTGCTACCACATCGGCGGCCAGCAGGTCGATGCGCACAGGTTCGGAATCGAGCTTGATCTGATTCTCGTCAGTGCGCGCAAGGGCAAGCAGATCATTGATCAGGTGTCCGAGACGTTCCGCCTCCGCATTGACTTCGCGCAGCGCCATCAAATTGTCTTCAGCATTTGAGGGCTGCGCAACGGCCAGTTCAGTCAAGCTGCGAATGACCGCAACGGGGGTGCGCAGTTCGTGCGAGGCATCGGCAACAAAGCGGCGCTGTTGGGCGAAGGCACGTTCCAGGCGTTCGATCATCTGGTTGAAGATAATAGAAAGGTCGCGCACCTCATCCTGCGCCCGGGGGACGGGGACGCGCTGATCGAGAGCCCTCGCGCTGATCTCACGGGCGGTACTGGCGAGGCGATGAATCGGCCTGAAGGCACGCCTGGCCAGCCAGTAGCTCCCAAAGGCGCTGAGTATGAGGACAAAGGGCGTCGCGATCAGCAACCCGAACAAGATATTTTGCAGGGCCGCGTCTAATTTCGTCAGCGACTGGCCGACCTGGACGACGCCCACGACATGCTTATTGTCGGTGAGCATAGTGCTATAGAGACGAACCGTCTGTCCGCTCGGATCTAAAACGGTCCCGGCCCAGGGATGGCCTTGCAGCGGCTCCGTTATACTTTCACGCGGCATTGGTAGTTTATTGGAGGAGCAAACACAGTAGACAACGTTGCCATCGGTATCGAGAACGCGCACCAGGATACTCTTATCGATATGCGTCACCACCTGGACATTCTCTTCAGTATTGGTAACAGGAGTTCCGTCGTCATCGGAAGTATCGACGAGGGCCGCCGTCGCATCGAGCTCAGGAAGTTCGTTGACGATATTCTCGACCGTCATTTTGCCATTATGAAGAGAGATACCCTCCGCCACTTGCTGGGCACGCAGTTGCAGTGTTGTATCAAAGCTTGAGGCCAGTAACCGTTGCGAGGTGGTATAGAAGGCAACGCCAAAAATAAGCATTAATATGGCTGAGACAAGGGTGTACCATAGCGTCAACTGGATACGTATGCCCGGTAGTATGAAATGACGCAAGCGCCTGAGCATCATCCGGGTTCCTTAAGCTGGTAGCCTGAGCCACGCACAGTATAAATCACATCCGGCTCATTCTGATCGCACAGTTTGCGGCGCAGGTAGCGAATATACACATCTATGACGTTGGAAAGATGCTCGGTATCGCCATCCCAGACGTGCTCTGCGATCATTGTGCGACTCAAGACCTGGTTGGGGTGCCGCATAAAAAATTCGAGCAGGGCATACTCTTTATTGCCCAAAACAACGATACGATCCCCGCGCCGCACTTCGTGCGTGCCGGTATCGAGGGTAACATCCATAAAACGGAGGACGCTGGTTTTCACCGGCGCACCCCGGCGCAGGAGCGCGCGCACACGCGCCTCCAGTTCGCTAAAGGCAAAAGGCTTGACCAGGTAGTCGTCGGCACCCAGGTCCAGGCCCTTGATGCGATGGTCGACTTCGCCCAGTGCGGTAAGCAGCAGAATAGGCATATTACGGTCTCGCTCGCGGAGTTGCTTGCACACCTCGAAACCATTCAGACCCGGCAGCAGTATATCCAGGATGAGCAGGTCATATGGCGTGGCGATGGCCATCAACACCGCATCCTCACCGTTAGCGACCAGGTCGACGGCATAACGATTCCCCTCCAGTCCTTTTTTCAGGCCTGGGCCTAAACGCGGATCATCCTCAACCACTAGAAGGCGCATAAGTGTTCCTCGGTCCTCTCTCAAACCTATATATGATATCAGTCGCCCGGCTGTCGTAGCACCACGACTCCTGTAGCCTGACGGACAGCCAGATGACGTGCTACAGTGTATCGCTTCATCATTAGACAAACATTAATTACTATGCCAGAAATGAGACCTACTACACTGCTTCCAGTTTTTCTACGGGCGCGTCGCCAGAGCCACCTGCATGCGTGTGAGCGCCGCCTCGATGCGCTCCTCGGGTACGGTCATCGAGATACGCACGTATCCCTCGCCCGCCGCGCCGAAGTTCGTGCCGGGCGTCACGAAGACGCCGGTCGCATCGAAGAGCCAGTTCGCAAAGTCGCGCGCGGTAAACCCCTCCGGCACGGCGGACCAGACATAAAGGCCGGCCCTCGTCTTCTGCGTGCACATGCCAATCTCGTTACAACCCGCGACGAGCAGGTTCCGGCGCCGCTGATAAATGGCGTTACGCTGCTCTAGCCAGGACGGTGGCATACGTAACGCCTCGATCGCAGCGTACTGCACCGGGCGGAAGATGCCGCTATCGACGTTGCTCTTCAGACGACCCACGGCATCCACCAGCGCGGGATTGCCAACCAGCATACCGATGCGGAAGCCCGCCATATTATAGGTCTTGCTCAGGGAATGCAGCTCTACCGCGACCTCTGCGGCGCCCGGCACCTCCAGGATGCTTGACGGGCGAAAATCGTCGAAGTAGACCTCGGCATAGGCCATATCGTGAATGATGACGATATTGTGACGGCGCGCAAACTCAACCGCGCGCTCGAAGAAGCTGCGCCCGGCGCAGGCGGCGGTCGGGTTATTGGGATAATTCAACCAGAGGAGGCGCGTCCGCGCCAGGACCTCCTCGGGAATATGCTCAAGGTCGGGAAGGTAGCCGTTCTGCTCCAACAACGGCAGAAAATACGGTTGTGCATTGAGCGTTGTGCAGGCCGTCACATAGACGGGATAATAGGGATCGGGGACCAGCGCGATATCGCCCGCGTTGAGCACCGACATCGCGGCGTAGGCCAGTCCCTCCTTCGAGCCGAGCAGCGGCAGAATATCCCGTTCGGGTGTCAGGCGCACGCCGAAGCGCTGCTCGAACCATCCGGCGATGGCTTCGTGGAGCACGCGCATCCCACGATATTCGGGGTAGCGATGATTCTCCGTCACCTGCATGGCCGTACAGAGCCGCTCGACGACAGCGGGGGGCGCAGGCAGGTCGGGATCGCCCATCGAGAGGCTGATTACATCGACACCGGCGGCCTGACGATCGGCGATCTTTTTCTTGGCATCGGCAAAATGATATGGTGGTAAATTATTGATCAGATCGGATAATTGCACAAAGTGACTCCTCTTTAGTTCGACATCAGTCCATAGGTTCGGCCTCGTACCAGTTTCGCCCGACCTTCATCTCCACTTTGATCGGGACCTCTAATTGGGTGACACCTTCCATCTCCTTCTTGACGAGACGGCGGGTGCGCTCCAGCTCCTCTACAGGGACCTCGAAGACCAGTTCGTCGTGCACCTGCAAGATCATGCGCGTCTTCATATGCTTCTCTTTCAGAGCGTAGTGGAGGCGGATCATAGCGATCTTGATCAGGTCGGCGTTCGTGCCCTGGATCGGCATATTGATGGCTTCACGTTCCAGCGCCTGGCGCTCGGTGTGGGACAGGGCGCGCATGTCGGGAATGAAACGCTTGCGCCCGTAGAGCGTATTGACGTAACGCTGCGTACGCGCCTGGGCGAGCGTGCTGTCCACGTAGACCTTGATGTTGGGAAAGGTCTCGTGGTAGCGCTTGATGAAGCTGGCCGCGTCGGCGTTGCTCATGCCAGTCACCTGTGAGAGGCCGAAGGCCGATTGACCGTAGAGCACCGCATAGACAACTGTCTTGGCCAGGCGGCGCTGATCCTTCGTCACCTGCTCGACTGGCACGCTGAAGAGCGAGGAAGCCGTGATCATATGAATATCCTCGTTCTGGCTGAAAGCCTCGACCAGACGCGGCTCGTGCGTGATGTGGGCCAGGATACGCAGCTCGATCTGCGAGTAATCGGCGGTCAGCAGCACATAGCTGGGATTAGCGATAAAGGCGCGGCGGATCTGGCGTCCCAGTTCAGTGCGCACCGGAATGTTCTGCAGGTTGGGATTGCTCGACGACAGGCGACCACTGGAAGCAACGGTCTGGTTAAATGACGTATAGACGCGCCCGGTCGTTTCGTCCATCAAAGAGAGCAGGCCGTCCGCGTACGTCGATTTGAGTTTGCTGAGCTGGCGATACATCAGGAGGTAATCGACGACGGGATGGCGACCCTGCAGGCTCTCAATCACGTCAGCATTGACCGAGTAGCCAGTCTTCGTCTTCTTGCCCGCCGGAAGCTTCAGTTCGCCAAAGAGGACGTCGCCCAGTTGCTTCGGCGAATTGATGTTGAACTGATGGCCCACGGCGTCGTGGATATTGCGCTCGAGTATACGCAACTGGTCGGTAAGCTGCTCGTTGAACTCGCGCAAGAACCCGGCATCGAGCGCAACACCGTGGAGCTCCATCTGCATCAGGACGGGGATGAGTGGCAGTTCGACGCGATCGTAGAGGTCCACAAGGCTGTATTTTTGTAGGTCGGCCCTGACATTATCGACGAGACGGAGGGTCATATCGGCATCGGCGCCTGCGTAATCGGCGGCCCTGCGCACCGGGACGCGATCCATCGTGATCATCTTACTACCGGAGCCGATCAGGTCGCTGATGGGCGTCATCACCACGCCCAGGCGCTGAAACGCCTGATCTTTGAGGCCGAGGCCGCGCCGCCCCGGCTCAGCGAGGTAGGCGCCGACCATCGTATCGAAAGCCAGGCCGCGCACATCGATGCCGTACCGCTTGAGAAGCGCCATGTCGTACTTGGCATTGTGCATATACTTCAGGATCTGCTCATCCTCCAGGACAGGTTTGAGTTTCTCCAGCACATACGCGAGCGGCAGTTGTGCCGCCGGTTCTTGATCGTCGAAGGTGCGACCATGCCCAACGGGGATGTAGTATGCCTCGCGCGGCGCCATCGAGCAGGAGAGGCCGACCAGGGCGGCGTGGCGCGGGTCCTCGGAGGTGGTTTCGGTATCGAGCGCGAAGGCCCCTGCGTCCGCGAGGCTCTTCACGAGCACACGCAGCGCCTCCTCGGTATCGACGACCATAGTGTTTGTATTCGGTGCCCCCTGATTCTCCTCCAGGAAGAGCGAGACGTTCGCGCTGGTGGCTCCGGGGAGGCGTAGCTTGTGCACCACTTCCGTATGCGGCGCCTCGATATCGAACAGGCTGAGTTGCGCTGGCTCCTCCTGCTCAGCCACGACCATGGCTGTCGCTGCGCCCTGTACAGAGGTGGCAAGCGATCGTTCAGCGGGCGACTCAGGAGACTGTGAGTTCGGCAGCACGGCAATATCTGGATCATCGTCCGGCGGGAGCGGCGGTGGCAGAATAGGGACCACGCCTGTTGGGGGCGCAAGGAGCGGATCTTCATCATCGCTTTCGTCGATCTGCATCTCGCTCGCCGGCGCCCCATCATCCTCCACTGAGGGCTCGTCCGGGCCCGTGCTGACGCCGAGCTGGCGCAGGAGTGAGCGCACCTTCTCAACCAGGGTGCGGAACTCCAGCTCGCGGAAGAGCGCCAGCAGCCTATCACTGTTCACGTGCGTGAGTCTGCATGCTTCCAGATCGAGATGGACGGGGGCATCCAGGACGATCGTTGCCAGGAACTTGCTCTGTCGTGCCTGATCGTCCCACTCGCGCAGAAGCTTCTGTTCCTTCGGCTTCAGCTCATCGACGTGCGCAAGGATGCCCTCCAGGTCTCCGTACTCGACGATGAGGCGGCTCGCCGTCTTCTCGCCGATACCGGGAACGCCGGGGATATTATCGGATTTATCGCCGACCAGTCCCTTAAAATCTGGCAACTTCTGGGGCACGAAGCCATAGCGGTGCTCCACCTCGGCCTCATCGTATTCAGTAACCTCGGTGATGCCACGCTTCGCCACCTTCACCAGTACATGGTCATTGACCAGTTGCAACGTATCCATATCGCCAGTATAAATGATCGTATCAACATCCTGCAGGCGCGCCTGGACGGAGAGGGTGCCCAGGATATCGTCAGCCTCGAAGCCGTCCTTCTCGTAGATCTGGATGCCGAACGCCTGCACCACCTCACGAATGCGGGCGAACTGCGGCTTCATATTCTCGGGCAGCGTGGGACGCTGCGCCTTGTATTGCGGAAACTCTTTGTGACGAAACGTCGGCGTGGGACGATCGAACGTCATAGCAATATATTCGGGCTTCTCCTCCAGCAGCGCCTTCATTAGCATCGATGTAAAGCCAAAGGTGGCATTGACAGGCTCGCCGGCGCTGGTAGACAGATCCTCTGGTACCGCGTGAAAGGCGCGGTGAATGATGGCGTGCCCGTCGACGAGCACAAATTTCTTCCTTTTCATGCCTCTTTCCTTCCTCTTCTAACCCGACCTGCTCTCAACATTCCTCATTACCTGTTCCTTGTTATATATTCCTTGTATTATGCCAGAATACGGTAACTGCCCCGACCATCGAGCCCATCATCGGTCCAGGCACAGAGACTGGCTTGAGCAGGGCCATTCTCGGATGCTGTCACCAGCACAAAAATCAGTTGGGTCACATCGCGCAACGGGATAGCATCCCAATCGGGGGCACCCAGCCACGCAAGCAGTTCGGGAGTGATCTCCTCAGGCTGGGCGAAACGCCGCGTCCAACTAGCCGTATTGAGATATACCTGGGCCCCGATCGTATCGTGGCGCACCATGTGCGTATGTCCCGCGATAGCATAACGCAAGTTGGGGTCGCGTTGCAAGACCGCGTGCATACCCTGGGCGACATCTTCACCCATCTGGTAGACGGCGGGGGTGCAAACGGACGCCACGGCCTCCGCCAGCGGCAGAGACAGGTCGCCGCGCAACTGCACAAACTCTTGCAGTTCGGCGGGCGCGGTCTGCGTCTCAGAGGCAGCCGTCCAATCGCGTTTCTGTGCGACCATATCCTCCTGGAAAGCGACAAAATCGACCATCGTCTCCTCAAACAGACGCGCAGGTATGTTCTCTTCGCCAGGAAGCAGGTTTGCCAGAGCCTGGCGCGGATACGAAAGGAGCTGCATAATAAGCTGCGCCGTCTCGGTAGTCGACGCCGGGGCCAGCAGGCTGAGCAGGGCGATCTGGCGCGTCGTGTTCATCGACGGCTCGAAATGATCAAAGTAGGGATAGCGTTCGCTGAGCAGGTAGGCAGCGTGCTGGAAGTAGCGCGACCCCATAGAAAGGGTGATGCGTTCGGGTTTGCGCGTCAATGGCTGCCCCTGCTCATCCCAGAGGCTCTGGATGGCGTGATTCCAGAAATCGTAGTGGTTGCCGTGCTCGATATATACATCCGGCAACGGTCGATAGAAACGCGTCGGACAGAAATAGACACGCGGATCGCTCTCCTGCCCAGTGATGGCAGCGCAGATGCGGGCGCGCACACGCGCAAAGCACAACTCGAGATCATGGTTGCCGGTGGTAAAGGTCACGGTACAGCCACCACGCGCAATAAAGGAACGCAGCTCAGCAAAGAAGGGACCATGCGCGGCGATAATCTTCTCGATCTTCTGCAAGGCGGTGAGTTGGTCAATCGTGCCATCGAAGGCATAAGGTCGCGTCACCAGGAAATCGAAACAATCGCCATTAATGATCAACTCGATGGGCGCCTCTTTGACCCCAAAAAACGCCAGTAGCCCCGCGAAAGCCGTCTGCTGACTACCTGCAAAGCAATCGAGGGTGGGAGAGCCATCGGCCAGGTGAAGATCGCTCACGACTATCTTTGTAGTGGACATAAGTACCCTTCTTATACTGACGAAACGCGTAACCAGAAAGAGTAACAAAAAGAGCTATTTTTAATGCAGCGCTACTCAGTAGCGTCTACTAGATAACTACCTGTTGTACGAGATTGGAGGGGCAAAGAAACCATGCGTCTCTTACAAGTGTCAGGTATTTCTGCTCTCTTTTAGAGAGTTTGCGCCGATCTGTATAGTATAGTTAGCTGCCAGGCGGTGTTGTAAGTTCTCACATTACGTCACGAGATACGCAGCAGTCTCCAATTCCGATCAAAAGTGCAAGTGAGAACCATGTGATGAGCATTCACACTACTGACAGTGTACCACATCTTCAGACGGTTCTGAGGATGATGCCTCAAGGTCGTTTATACCACCAAAAAGGGGGGGATAATATGCCTCGCAGAAGTAACACACTAGCACAAGAGCACCTGAATGGTGCAGGAGAGAACGCAATGGTAGAAGACAGTAGAGATGATCTCTTAACCGTTCGTGAAGTGGCGCGTCGTCTACGCGTCGACGACACCACGGTCAGGCGCTGGATCAAAAGCGGTGCCCTGGAAGCGATCACGCTGCCACATCGGGGGAAACGCCAGGCGTACCGTATCAAAAAATCGACTCTGGATAGTCTGCTGAGCGGTTCCATTCAACTTTCGTAGAGGCGCATTCGCTTCAGGCACCCGCGTGCAAAACCTCCCTCACGGGTTTGCGTTATCGTTTTGCACGGGGCGAAGCACGCCTCCTGAAAGGACACACGCACTACACCCATAATCGTTCTTGATCGATAGAACAGACCGGGCGTAATGCGTGTGCCTGTCTATATCCATACAGCCAGCCATCACATTGACATTTTTCTATTCTCAGTCGCAGTACACTGAAAAGAGGGGTTTTTCAGGTGACTATGTTTTTACTTGAGAGAGATTCAATGAAGAAAAACGAGGAGCAACGTCAATGAAGATAGCTATTACAGGGGGCGCTGGCTTTATCGGCTCACGTCTGACAAAGGCATACCTGGACGGTGGGCACGATGTTCTGGTCATCGACAACCTGCTGCACGGGTCCCGCGAGGCAATCGATCCTCGTGTATGTTTCTATCAGCTTGATATACGCGATAGCAAGCTGCGCACGATTTTGCAGCAGGAACGGCCCGATGTCGTTAGCCATCACGCGGCCCAACAGCGCGATGATATACCGGGAGAGCAGGCGCTGGCGGATGCCGATGTGCACGTGCGCGGATTGCTGAACGTCCTGGAGGGCTGTATCAATGCGGAGGTCAAGAAAGTCATCTTTGCGTCCAGCGGCAACAGCCTCTACAATCACATAGAGAAAGAACTGCTCCCCATCAAGGAGAGTGCGCCTCTCTGTCCGCAGCATCCCTACGATATCAGCAAGATCGCTGGCGAATGGTATGTGCGCTATTACACGCACCAGTACGGTCTCAAGCATAGCATTCTCCGCTACGCCGATGTCTACGGAGAGACGGATAGCCAGCACGCGCACCATCCGCTGACCTATTTCATTCGTATGCTAAGCAATCAACAGCGTCCGGTTATTCGCGGCACAGGCGACGACATACGCGACCATATCTTTGTCGATGATGTTATACGGGCGAACCTGTGCGCGTTGAAGCAGGGAGATAATCAGACACTGCACATCAGTACGGGGCGCGGCTGTAGCTTCAACCAGTTGTGTCGTATGGTAGCCATTCTGTTCAAGAGCGACTTCGAGCCGTTGCACATCTCGGGCACCCTGGTGGAGGAGAACTCGATCGTGCTGGATAACAGCCGTGCCGGGCGCATCCTGGGCTGGCGACCACAGGTAACAACCAGCGAGGGAGTGCAGCGCGCGGTTCAGTTGTGGCGAGGCGAAAGTGGGACAAATCCTAATGAGCTTATGTTTGACCGAACAGGAGCAGTAAAAACAAACAAACTCATGAAAGTATGAGAATCATCAACAAATCTCTCCTGGTGAGATACGATCAGCTTGCTCAGTAATTTCCGTCCTTAAGATCAAGCTGACCGTCAATAACGTTTCTTATCCTAAATATCAACAACATAGAAAATAGCTCCTCTGCTTCCCTCTGCATCATTGCAGCGGAATAGAAAAGGATGACCACGAGCGTTCGCAGCCATCCTTCATCAATTAACAACTTCTAGAGAACATTACTGTTGCAGACCGCTCACGACGCGCGCGTACTTCTCGGCCAGCGCCTGAGCCTGCTCGTTTGAAACGGACTCAGCCACCACATGGAAGAGCGGGCTATCGGCATCCGGCAGGACCAGAACCCACTCTTTGCCGAGATCGATCTTGATGCCATCGATCGGGCGGGTGCGACGTTCGCGGTACTGCTCGCTCAGGATGCGCATCACCTTGCCCTTGTGCTCCCAGGGACAGCTCACGCGCGCGGTGCTCATATAGTACGCGGGCAGGTCATCGACTACCTCGGAGAGGCGCATATCGAAGACCGCCAGCAGCTCCAGCAGCTTCGCGATAGCCAGCATGCCATCGAAGGCGGGCTGGAAGTCGGGGAAGACGAAGCCGCCGCGACCATCACCGACCAGCACGACCCCATCGCGTCCGGCAGCGGTCATCAGGGCGTGGGGCAGCACCTTGGTGTGCTGAATATAGCCATCGTAGCGCTTCGCGATATGCTGGAGGGCGCTGGGGGCCGTCACGGGCGCCGCAACGGTGCCACCGCGCTGGTGACGCAAGTAGAGACTTGTCATCACCGCCAGCATCTTCATACCATCCAGGATGCGTCCGCGATCGTCGACCACCGAGATGCGCTCGCCGCTGGGATCGATACGGATGCCCATATCGGTGTTCAGGGTCGAACTGATGGTGGCAAGACGTTGCATATCCTTGTCCAGCTCATCGACGGTACGAGCAGTCGGAGCCTCGTCCGCGCTCGTATTGAGTACAATCAGTTCACAGCCAAGGCGATTGAAGATACTGGGTAGGATTTGTGTCGTACCACCGTGCGCGTAATCGACGACGAGCTGGAACTTGCGCTTGCGTACCAGCGCCGCATCGACAACCTTGCGGAAACCCTCCATATAGCGACCGATTACATCGATATCGCGCAATACTTCAATCGCACCGATCTCATCCAGGTAGACGCGGCGGTAATCCTCGCGGAAGAACAGGTTCTCGATCTTGCGCTCGGTCGTCTTGTTGATATCCAGACCGTGCTGATCGAAGAACTTGATATCGACCACGCGCTGATCATGAGCAGCCACGCGCACATGCACACCGCCGACCGCTTCGGTATTGCGAATGTAGTAGCGCGCCACCGGAATGGGGACCTGGTTGATGTCGTACACATCGATGCCAGCGGACGGCAGGCCGGCATTGATGCCGCGCTTGATCATACGCGAGGTGCGGTAGGCATCGCGGTTGAGGCAGACAACCGATCCTCTGGAAAGGATCGCGCCGTAAGCCGCACCCAGGCGCGTTGCGAACTCCGGCGTCAGATCGACATTGACCAGTCCGGTCACACCGTAGCGACTGAAGAGACCGCGACGGCCCTGCGAGCCCCAGATAATACTGGTATTGACGACCGCGCCCGCCTCAATCTCCTTATCGGGCCAGATCTTCACGCTGGGCTGGATGATTGCGCCATCCTGCACAATCGAATTATCGCCGATCACCGAACCCTCGAACATCACGGCCTTGCTCTTAATGCTGGTCGAGGAGCCGACCAGTGAGCCACGAAGTTCCGCCCGTTCGCCGATATAGGAATTGTTCCACACGATGCTGCGATCGATCTGGGCACGCTCGTCGATGATCGAATAGTGGCCGATCGTACTGGGTCCATGGATAATCGCGCCCGCCCGCACTTTGCAGTCGTGCGCAAAATAGATAGGACCGTACAACTGTGCCTCCTCGGCGATCTCGACCCCCTCTTCACACCAGATATTGCGGCCAATATTCTTTGCCGGGATCTCGATATCCACGTCACCCTGCAAGGCGTCCGCATTGGCACGCATATATTCGCTCAGGTTGCCCACATCGCACCAGTAGCCACTAGAGGCCACATAGCCATAGATGGGGTCACCCTGTTTGAGCATCATCGGAAAGAGTTCTTGACTAAAATCGAACTGCTTATTCTTCTCAAAGTAAGAAAACACCTTTGGATCGAGGACATATATACCCGTATTGATAGTATCGCTGAAGACTTCGCCCCAGCTCGGCTTCTCAAGGAACTGAGAGATATGGCCATCCTCATTAGTAATAATGACGCCAAACTCTAGAGGATTATGTACATGTGCAAGGAGAAGGGTCGCCAGGGACTTCTTCTCGTTGTGGTACTTGATTAGATCGGTCAGGTTGTAGTCGGTCAGAGCATCGCCACTGATCACGAGAAAAGGTTCAGTGAGCTGCTCCTCCGCGTTCTTCACGCTTCCTGCTGTCCCCAACGGCACATCTTCTCGCGAATAGGTAATACGCATACCGAGTTGAGAGCCGTTCCCAAAATAATCTTCAATGTTGCTCGCCAAATACTGAACCGTGACGACGACCTCGGTGATGCCATGACGCTTCAACAGATTCAGGATATGCTCCATGACTGGCTTCCCGGCTATGGGAACCATAGGTTTGGGGCGTCGAATCGTCAATGGACGCAGCCTCGATCCTTCCCCTCCGGCCATTACAACCGCTTTCATATGAGGCCTCCCTTTACAAGCAGGCAACGTACAGTGTCGCCCGCGCTTTTCCATCAGAGGAAATATAAGGACGGCGTAGCAATGCCACGCCGTCCCATCTGCTCCACTCTATTTATTGTACAACATCTCGGAAGAGCACTGCAAGTCTGCGTAATGCAAGGGCAGGCAGAAAAATAACCGGGCGGTGCCCCGCCCGTGAAAAACTCCATATTCTTTCCAGCACAAGCCATTGCAATCCCTACACGCGGCATTTGCTGCTCTCTTTCGATCAGGGGATGTTCCCCATTTGTCTATGAGGTGATTACCAATCGCTCAGGCGTCCATGCTCCACCAGCCAGCGCACAAAACGATGATAGTTAGTCTCCTCGGTCGCGCGTCGCTCTTCGTACTCCTCCTGTAACTGGATGAGCCGTAGAGCTTCTTCAACAGTGAAGCCTTCATCTAGAAGGGCATCGACGAGCAGGTCCGTATATTGTTGTTGCATATGCAAGTCCTGCCTTTCGAAATGTATTCAAACTTAATCCATCGTCATGAAAACGTTCACACACTACATGAATAAGCACTCCATGCGAAACACGCTCTCTGTAGCACTGAACGGACCAGCCTGGACCGCTACCGCCCATCTGTGCTGCTACTAAGGCACAACCGGGCTGCCACACATGTTTCCTTGTGGTTAATAGACACGGATAATACAGCAACGTGGAGCGCGAATCGAGAGAGTAGCCAGCATCTCGTCAGTGAGTGAACCCAACCACACTACCCTCTTGAATGCTACTATACATAGTATAGCATCTATAAGTATTTTCGACAAGGTTTTGGAAATTTCGTGCGAATCGGCCTGTGTACTGCCTTCATGGGCTGCGATATTCGTAGAAGCCGGTCGCGCTTTTGCCTTTTTTCCCCTTGTGGAGGATGCTACTTCACCAGACGCTCACACGATAAGATTCGGGGAAAGTTACATTTTTGTATTGCGTTTGTATAGTATAGCATCTTTATTACGGTTTTCGCCTAAATTAGGACTTATCGATGCATTCAGACTCATTGAGTTCTCAGTGAAATGGTTCGAAGTTGGCTTTATGGCAAGCCATTTGATCGGGCGGAACTGTTGAGACTTGGGGTAGGAGAGTTGAGAGTACTGGGTGAGGAGATTCGAACCTCCTGCTGAGCCTTTTAAGCTCTGCTGCGAGGCTGATTGACGAGCTAGTTGAGCGGGGGCAATGCGGTTTTTGTCTATTCTTGTCTAAGAATGATGATGAGTGTAGAGCGGTTTTGCTCTCAGTTTTGCTCCCGATTTTTGGGATCGTGAACTATTTTATGTTGCTATGAGCGGTGTTGGTTCCTGGGAGGAGTGATACTGCCGAGTTTTTGCGCTGAAGGCCTCTATTCGACGTTTCCTAAACCGGCTTCCCTGGCTGGTTTAGGAAGTCCTTTTAATAGCGATAGCCTGCTTATTTGGGGCGATTTTTTGCTTTGGTTGTGTCCTGGGTGAAACATTTCTTTATGATGTTCATTTTGTATCCGAAGAAACTTCTCTGTGCCTGTTTCTTTGGATGCAAAATAGGACCGTGAGCTAGGATGGCTTTAAAAGTGTGAGGATAGTAGTCAGTTGCTCCTCGATGTGCGTCAGGCGTTCTTTCACGTCGCTCATATTCTGTTTCAATTCCTGTGTGATGCTGATCTGATCAACAGTGAGCCCTTTGACCATTGTCAATTCGTATGCGATGTTTTGTAAAACTGGTCGGTATTCTGCTGTTGCTCGTTCTAGTGCTGTGATGCGCTCTTCTTGTGTTGCCATAGAAATTTGCCTTTCACTAAGCGTCTGTGCGGGCTGGTTCTATTATAACAGAATTCTTCATTGTTGCGTATAGAGAGCTTGATAATGCAGGAAGTTTTTTAAAGATCGCAACGTGTTCTTGGTTTAGCCGTATGGCTGTTTTGGAATATTGTGTCCTCTCATATATTGTGTTATGCTTCATCTAAACGTAGAGAGTACTCATTATCGGCGAATATAGAAATTGGAATGGGAGAGAATGGTATATGTCGAATGATCCGTTCGCAACCTTCACTGATCGCCGCGAAGCAATTGCACTTTTTGATCTACTGCGGGGGCGTGATTCTAGTGAACCCTGGCCACTGCTTCCAATCCTAACATTTATAGCACCGGGTGGAAGTGGAAAAAGTTTGCTGCTCCGCTACCTTCGAGAGAAGAACTGTAGCGTGAGTGGACGGCCTGCTCTGCCTTATGCTTATTTAGACTTTACGTTGTCTCACGCTCCAAAGGAACTACTGCCGATCTTGATAGAATTGCGCGATCAACTACAAAAGCAGGAAGATAACGGCAGGCATCTTATTTTTCCCCGCTTTGACCTGGGAGCGATGATCGCTCCTAACGCGGTCCCATCTCTTGACATCTTGTAAATTGGGCACCCTCATGTCCAGGTTGGCATCGTGCTGCTTGTAGCCGTGTAATGCGTTGCGCACGAGGACGGTAGAGACTGGGAGGCGTGAAGTTGATGCTTCATTCCATCTTCTCCTCCAAAATTGGAGTTTTCACACGTTTACAAAATAACAGGTTGTACTTTTAGTCAGTAGACAGATCAAGATCAATCGAGCAGCGTACCTCTCTAGAGGCTTTATCCGTGCCTGTTGATAGTCTAGTAAGTGAAGCCAAGTTCGGCTCAAAGAGGAGGGCAAAACGATGCCAAATCTGACAGATGTGAACCATCAATTTCGCCAACTTCACGATGAAGCAGTACGTGCATATGAAGAGAAGCGTGTGTCCCAGCAGAAAAAACAGGAACGTATAGGCCAGCTCCAGCAACGACGCCAGGAGCACATAAGCACAATGATCCACGCTTTACAGTTGGATGAGCACACGTTTGAACGAATAGCCCATGAAGAGGCAATAGCGCTCCAAAACCATTTGCGAGAAGTCCGTCCTTCCCTCGCAAAGCGTACGATCTCTGGAGCGGAGGACACAAAGCAGTTAGCACTCTCTCCTCTGTTTCAAATCCCGAACCAGAAAATTGTTCCTATCTATGCAGCGACTCTTCTGGCTTCAGATCCTACGAACCTGATGGGCAATCCAGGTGAGCATGGCAATCCCTGGATTCTTCCCGATAATCCGGGTCAAGTCAAAATTCGGGCGTACGACGCAGGAGCCGGGTGGGGATGCGCCGCGCACCCCGAGCCCAGTCCCCCAACCAACGATGCATCTGCCACATTCTGGTATTACTTTGTTCCTGACAACTATGGGATATGGAACTTGACCGCATTTACGACGTTTCATGGCTTTTTGATTCTGAAAGCGAGGAGTGATTTATTTAGTTGTGAAGAGATTACTATGGCAATAATTGCAACGATGAACGTATACCAGGACGGGATCTGGCATACCCCCGTCGATACCTCACTTGCCTATGATGATGCGGGAGGTTTTGACAAAGGGAGCATCGACGATACACTTCGCTACGATACAGCAGAATCATTCGACTATCGTATCGCTCTCGCACAGGGCGATCCGGTCTGGATAACGCTGACAATTAATCTCCATACTCATGCTCAAGGTGGTGGCTCATATAGTGAGATCAATTTCAGTGAGGAAACAGGGAATTTTATCCAGCCGGGTATTGTAGCAGCATTTCGCTCAGGTTGATGTTCCCTACAAACAACGTCATTAGACTTTTTCTACCTCGTTCTAAAAAGGCTGGCGGTCAGGTTGTGCAGAAATGTCGATGTGATCGCTGGTAAATAGGCCGAAGGTTCGGACGAATCAGTTCCAATGATCGGAACGGGTGCCCAATTTACAAGATGTCAAGAGATGGGACCGCGTTAGGAGCGACATCGCCTGGATAACGAACATCACTGCTCATGCTTCGCACTAACTGCTCACTCTTCACCTCAAAACCTGCTCACTTTTCACCTTATTTACCAGTAGCATAGACAATAATGGTAAATTGGCCGAAGGTTCGGACAAATTGGCCCCAAGGATCGGATTTTGGGCTCAAGACTTGGACAAGAAGAATTTCCTTCGCCTCGGATCGCTTCGGGAGCGGAAGTTTCAAGGCAAGAAGCCGAAATCTTTCGTGCATCTTTTGCTTGAAAAATGATGTGTACTAGACACAGGGAGCCAAGAAATGGAAATCGTGCCGAACCTTCGGCCCATCGTTTTTTGGCTGAAAGTTCGGACAAGAGGCCCTCAGCCCAGTATTTGCGTCCCAACCTTCAGCCAATTTACCAAATAACAAAACTTCTCAAGCTGCCTGTACAAGAGCTTGAGAAGTTTTCTATATCTTACATAGTGGCGCATACGGGTACGAGTCGGTCTGTTTATTATGACCCTTTCTTGTCCTCTCTGAGCTTAAAACTGCTGTATTTAGTTTGTCTACATGGGTTAATTTCCTGGTTAATTTGTGAAGATTGCTATAGTTGTTGCTGTAGCCTCTTATTGGTTATGGATCGATAGTCCATGCCTTTTTCTCTGTTCAACGTGCTAGTATCTCTGGTACTTGTTCAGTTTGTTTTCTCTTCTGAGGCCATTTTACGGCTTTGCTGATAGTGCAAACTTATAGTATTTTTAATTTTTCTCTCCACTTTGTTGGTTGCCAGGAATTGAGCAAAATAGAATAAGTACCTGTATAGTGTAAATCGGCCTGTGAAGTGGCTTCACCTTGTTCTTTTTCTGCTCTCAGGAGAATGCTTTTGTTTGGTGCTTTTTCCCTGTTTTTGGTGGTGCAACCTGGGGGAGAGCGTGTTTGTCTTCTAAGCTGGAGTACTCCGATGACTTTGTTTTATTTGTTTCTTGTGTTACCTTTGATGCTTTGGCTTTTTGTGAATTTGATTTAGTTCGTCTCGGAAGTCTTGTACAGCTTTTACATCGGCATATCCGGCTTCTTCTAGTGTGATTAAATGCTCGTAAGCTCTGTTTATAGTGTGTGGGGATTGTAGCTTTGATGCTCGGTAAAAGAACTTCCGTGTTTCTTCTACGCTCTTTTCGATTTCGTTGAGCATAAAGTATGCTCTTGCCCAGTCAAGAGGCATCCATGCTCGTAGCCATGCGTTATTGTCCAGGTCAATTTGGCGTGTGATTTCCTTTTGTAAGTCGAGTGTTTTCTTTGGCTCGTTTATTTCTAGATACCCATAGCTTTTTTCTGCAAGTATGCCGCTTTTGCGGTGAAAGACATAATCTGTGTCGATTTCTGTTGGTTTGAGATACTCTGAGAGAGTTTGTGCAGTATCAATGGCACGCTGGAAGTGAAGTGCATCTTTGTTGCTGGCATAGGCGCGGGCGAGGTAAGCGTTTACTAGTGCGGCGACTCGTTTACTTGTGTTGAATGAGATGTCGCGCGCTTCTTCTAGTCTGTTTACTGCTTCTTGTTGATCTCCTGCACGTTCTAATTCTACGCCTATACCCATAAGCGCGAGTGCGAGGGTAGTTGGTTCTCCTAATTGTTTGGCAACAGAAAACATGTCAAAGAAGCTTTTTATAGCTTCTCCGTATTGTTTGCGTTCAATCTGCATGATTGCAATGAGGCGGTATACTTGGGCGTGCAGTCGTAGAAAGCGCGGTTCTAGTATTGATGGAGGTGGAAGGTACTTGAGGAAGTAGGTGAATAGTTCAAGCAGGCGTTTTGCTGTTTTTTCTGTTTCAGGAAGGGGGGCTACTCGTCGCATATACCATGTTTGTTGTATGAGGTGGTCGACGACATCAAGTGTCTCTTGGTACATGTGTTCGCCACGTCCAGGTAGCTTGCTTGGGTTAAATGGGTTGTACTCTGATAAGCCGAATCTCCAAAGTGGGATGTTGAGTAGTTCACTGAGGTCGCGTAGGGTATTTTGATCAGTGATTTTCTTTTCACCGTTTTCGACGAACTGAACATATCGGATGTTTACTGAATGGTTAGGCCAGTTTTCTGCGAGCGTTGCTTGGGACATCCCTTGTTTTTGGCGGTACTCTTTAATGACTTGACCGTAGTGGTAGTTTTCGTTCATTTTTCTGTCTCCTTGATGCCTGTTTTTTGTGTTTTGTATTCTCAGGGCTTTTCATGTTACGTTATTTCGTCTTTAGAGAGAACGAACTTAAAGGTTCGTAAGAGCTTCTTTTATACCGTTTGTGGTGTGTCCTTAGTAGTTCGGGGAAAAGGCGGGACTATGCTGTTTTTTGTGTCCTTTTAGGGACGTTTGAGGGTCGAGGAATTTAGCTCATAATTATGGTGGATGTTTTGGTAGGTCATATGGCATTGGTTGTAGTTTTTCTTTGGGATCTTTTTGATCCTGGTTTGGGGCCTGGTCTGCGCTTGGTCTCTAAAAATTGCTCTAGTGAGTCCTTGTAGACAAACCAGTCACGGCCAAAGTGAAAGCCTTCAAGGGTTCCTTTCCTTAGCAATTGAGCTATGTAGACTCTGCTTAGGCCGGAGCGTTGTGCGGCATCTGGTGTTGGCATGTATTCTCTGTTACTGTTGGTTTTCTCAAGCATCTACTCACCTTTGGCTTTACTGATGTGTTGTGATGTGTCACGGAAAATGTAAGACATCACAACGCAGATTGTAGCATAATTAGCATCGCTTGACAACTAATATTCTGGATGATATAATCGTAGCGATGATAATATCGCAGCGATGATAATTAGACACAATGTTAATCGTACAAGCGGTACTATGGCAAAGCCATGAGGGTATCGGGTATTCAGAAAGGGGCACGCTGATGCAAAACGTTGATTTTCAGGTCCAGGGTAATCAATTGGTGATTGTGGTCGATCTCACTCAACGCAATATTGCCGTTCCTGGCTTTGAGGATATCAAGATTGGTCTCAATGTGTATCGTCCTCAGCAGGTGAGTAGGACCGCTCGTCATATGGCAAGCTCTTAGAGAGGAGTGTCGTTCATGAGTTGGGATCGCGTTCAGCACAGAAAGGTGTCGAAACCGCGTCGTCATGCACGGGTGCCGCTCGGTCTGGCTCGGTGTGAGGAGTGTGGCCGCGCCTTGCATGCGACACATCAGATGGCTCAATTTGGTGGTGCGTGTCGAGAATGTTGGCTGGTCCTCTCTGCGGTGGTGGTCGAGGTGGTGGAATGGCAGGCCGTGAATGGTGTTCGTCCTTCGTAGGAGGTGCTGACTAGGGTGTCATCACCGCCCTAGTCAGCCATTGAGGGACTAGTGTTGCTGTTGAGGCGTGCCAGGTTCCTCACATGTCAGTATGCATGTGTGGGGCCTGGCCTGTCAATCTCCAAAGGAGGTGGCCTATGACGCAGGAGTATGAGGAAAGCCAGGATGTGTCGTTGCTGGCGATAGATCAGTATATGCGTGGGCTGCGGTGGTCGGAGAGGTTGGCGGAAGAGGAGGAGGCTCGGATGGTTGAGTGGGTTGAGCGGGGCAAGTGTGAGCGCACGAACGAATGGCCTGATCAATGGGTCATGAGCCTTGCAAAACACGCTCGTGATCGGCTCGTAGAGGGGTATCAGCCCTATGTGGTGACGGTTGCCAGAAAGCTGGCGTTTCGCTGTCGTGGAATGGAGCTGCTTGATCTCATTCAAGAGGGCAATATCGCGTTGATGGAGGCGATAGAGGCGCATGATCCCCGCAAAGGGTATCCTTTGCGTGTGTTGGTTGGGGTTCATGTGCGGGGGGCAATGCTGGACGCATTGGGAGAGATGAACGGGGTGGTTCGGGTGTCTGAGCGGGGGCGACAAGCATTGGCCCGTCTTGGTCAGGTTCGGGAGGAGTTGCGTTCCGCGTTGGATCGTGAGCCGTCGTACCTGGAATTGGCGTCTCGGTTGGGGTGGAAGGGAGAGCGGGTGTTTGAGGTGGTTGAGTGGGGGTGGCGTGAGCGGGTGCAGAGTCTTCAAGGGCTGCTCTTTGAGGATGAGCAAGAGGATCAGCGTGATTTTGTGAGCCTGTTTCGGGTGTCTCAGGAGGTGGAGGCGTCACGCTCAACTGAGCTTGAAGGGGCGGTACGGCAAGCCATGGAAACGGTGTTGACGGATCGTCAGCGGGAGGTGGTTTCTGCTCGCTATGGCTTTGGGGATGGGGTTGCACCCGAAGGGACGTGTTATCAGCTTGCTTCTGAGTTTGGGGTATGTCCTACGGCAATAGGGAATGTGGATGCGTCGGCGCGCAAGCGGCTCACGTCGGTACTTGCTCCTTTGTATGCCGGAGAGGTGGCCTAATGGCAAGCGGTGAGAGGAGGTGCGTTCTGAGTCAGGTGTCGTGTCCAGCGTATTGCTGTCGGTGTGGTCTCCCTCGTCGCTGTTGGTGGACGGTGGTTCGGGTTCCTGGTGGTGGTGGCGAGCTCCTGGTGGGCTGGATGTGCGCGGCGTGTCGGGCGTTTTTCGGTCTGCGGAGTGTGTAGAGGGCTGCAAGTCGGTATGTTGTGTTTCCCGGCGTGCAGTGCCAATAGAGGTGGGGCGGTGTGGAGAGGGCCGCAAAGCGGCGGCGAGCATCCTTGGGAGCTTGAGGCAAGACGCTACGGCGTGCAGGATGTTGCCCTAAGCCGGTTGTGGGGAACAGGCGATGCCGCCAGGCCCGACCCTTGACGGGGGTGTGTAGACTCGGCAGAGCGAGAGTGACCTGGGCGGCGGGCGGCGGCGATGCAGTACCAGGTCACTCTCGGCCCGTAGGGCTCACACACCCCCGTCAAGGGCGGCATCGCCCCCACAACCGGCGTGCAGGATCGTCGAGCGGGCGCTAGCCTACAAAGACCGCGTAGCGGTTCCTTATGGTGGTTGGGTGGTGGTGTGGGTCGTGCCTGGGGGGGTGGTTGTACGCGCCGTCCGACCAGTCGGGGCCTGCGGGTTCCGACGCGTCGGGCGGACGGCGTACCAACCGCTCGGGTCCTTCCCTTGACCCTGAAAAGAATAGATCACACAAGTCCTGAGTCGCGGGGAAGGAGACACAAACGGGTGTCATGCGCAAGAGTGCGGTGAGTGACGAAACGGAGGTGGCCTATGGGTGAGATCGTTGGGATAGAGACACGTCGAGGGTGGCATGAGCCAACGATGGAAGAGAAGATGTGGATAGCGGAACACTACGGGTTGGACATGCTGCACTACTGCAAAGATCCCTGGGCGTTGCGCCATTATTGGATGAATAAGCAGTCGGGAGAGTACCAGCGAGCGCGGTGCAATCGGTGGGAATGTCGGCATTGTGGACCGCGTAAGGTCGTGTTGTGGCGGCAACTGGTCAGAGAGGCCGAACCGGTGCTGTTTTTGACCCTTACTAAAGCGGGCAAGACGATTGAGGAGGCGCGTCGAGCCTTAACGACCTTCATGCAAGCGTTGCGTCGAGGATCGAAGGGGCTTGGTCTGAACCGTAGGGGACGGCGTGAGGCGTATCCAGTTGAGTACTTTGCGGTGTTAGAGCGGCATGAGGATTTTGAGCGCAATGGCTTTCACTGGCACATTCTGATCAAGGGGGTTGACTTCATTCCCTATCAAGAGGTGATTGTTCCGCTGTGGACCTCGGCCATAAAGGGCAAGCGCACAGAAGAAGAGATGCTCAAGCGTGACTATGGGTACTCTGACGAAGAACTAGCACAACTGAAGGAGGAGGACGAAGAGAAAAAGTTTCGGCGTTACGGCTGGATCGAGCGCATACGCAATAGTAAAGCGATTGGCTATGTCACCAAGTACCTGATGAAGGCGCTTTCAGTGGGGGAACGAGGGACAAAAGAGGTCGAGCGTGAACGGTCGGTAGTCGTACGTGATGAAGAGGGGCATGTACGGCTAGAGAAGCAGGTGGTGACGGAACGGGTCGTAAGTAAGGCGCATCGTATTTGTTATTCGCGTCAGTTTTTCCCTGAGTCGGTCGCGTGTCTACGCAAGCGGCTCTTTGCGGGGGTCGAGCATGAGGAACAGGGGGAAAATGGCTTGCCAATAGCGTCCAACGTGCCAGAAGAGGCATCGGGATGGGTGCTGATGGAACGAGACGTTGAGGGGTATGTGGACATGGAAGAGTACAAGCGGCGGCGGTATGCAGAAGTCGCTGAGCAGTTAGAGGAGGTGAGTCAAGAGGACAGGGAGGCATACCAGGAACACAAACGGGAGGTAGCGGCTCACATTGCGTATGAGGCTCGTATAGCGGTGCGTGAGGTATATCGGCAATTAGAAAGGAGGGTGTTGCAAGAGGCGTTAGAGGATGCTCGTCCGGTTTGTCGGCGGGTGGTGAGTATGTGGGACTATCATCGCAGGATGCTGCGGCTTGCGGGTTGAATGGGCAAGCAAGAGAGGCAGAGGGAGGTGTTCTATGGGAAAACAGGCGAGATGGAAGCGAGAACGGCGTTTGACACCACAATGGCAAGCCGTAAGGCAAGCGCGGCAAAAGTGGGTAGGGAAGGTGGTTCAATTTGATCTTGGTCAAGGGGATGGTGTCCAGCTTGCGAAGGTGACAAGCATTTCTGATGAGGGTGATGTGGTGGTAGAGTGTCTTGCTGGCTATGATCGTCGGGTGCCTGGGCTGGTGATGTCGCTTGGGTATGTGGATCAGGTGCTTACCCTGGTTGATGCAGAGTAGGGGGTGGTCTATGAAATTGGAAAGAGCTTTCAAGGATTTTCTAGAATTTCATGAGATTGACAATCAGAGTCAATACACCGTCAGAAATTATCGCCGTTATGTGGGTCCGTTTGTGGAGTGGTTGAGCGTAGAGCATGGTGTTTTTGAAACAAGTGGCCTGCAAGTCACTCATCTTCGTGGTTGGATGGGCCATTTGCAGAAGACTCCGAATAAGCGAGGAAAGATATACAAGAATAGCACTATCCATCTCTACGGTGTGAGTGCCCTCGCTTTCTGTCATTGGTTGGAGGAAGAGAAGATCATACCTGAGTCTGTAACTGAGCGTTTCAAGCTTCCGCGTGTCGAGCAGGAATACATCCCAACCTTTACTCCTGATGATGTAGAGAAGCTTTTTGCAGCATGTGAGGATAGCACTCATAGCCTCACACCCTCAGTTCGTAGGGCACTGACAGCCAGGAATAGGGCAATCCTGGCGATCTTCTTTGACACTGGTATACGACTGAGTGAGCTGGTGGGTCTGCGCCTATGTGATGTCGATAAGAACTTGCGGCTTCTTATCGTGCATCGTAAGGGGAATAAATGGCAGCAAGTGCCAGTCTCGCGTGAGGGATTTAAGTACCTTCATGATTACTTGACGAAACATCGTAGAAGTTTGGCTGTCCTGGTAGGTAAAGAGGTGGCTCGTAAAGATGATGCTGTCTTTCTCTCAAGGATGGGAGAACCTATTACGGTGAGCGCGGTAGAGAAGCTTTTTGAGCGGTTGAAGAAGAGAACGGGTATTGACGGCAAGCGGGTTTCACCGCATAACTGTCGTCGTTATATGGCTACTACACAGCTTGCTATGGGTAGGAGTCCTCTGGATGTTCAGCGTCAAATGGGTCACACTACATTAAAGATGACGAACCATTATGCATCTTTGACTGTGGAACATTTACAGAAGTCTCATGAGCAGTTTTCGCCTTTGCGTGCGAAGAATACAACTAACTCCGATGGGCTTGGTACTGGCTATTGGGACGAATAGTAGCAATGGTTAAAAATCTTTGTTGAGATTGATAGTGTTCATTTTTGGGTACTCAACGCTATATCAAATCTCATGCAATGGTGGGTAGCGGATAATCCTGGCCTCTATGTTTAGCTGGCTCTAGCTTTACCTCGCTGTCCACCTTACACAACGTTTGATGTGATGACAAGTTGTATTACTTCCTTTCTAACTTGTCTTCAAATCAAGTTCAAAAGGGAATGGTACATCTAATCGTGAATAAAAGTCCTCAACAAACGTTATACTAGACTCCACAGCCCATTGTGTGCAACCGTGACTTAGACATTTATCAGGATAAAAAGGATGTCCTGCTCCCATCAATGGATTGAGTGAGAATTTTTTTCTTAGGCGCTTCTCAAGTTTATGGGCTGTCTTTAAATCTTGAGAAGCTTCTATCCATGCAGGTTTATAGTGTACCAAAGCGTTACGTAATATTATTAAATCGTCTACATTTTGGTAGATGGGATCACCTTTATCAAACTGTTCTTTTCTTGCAATAGATAAGGATATTTGGAACTTCTCTAATATGCCTAACTTTTCAACCACATTGTTTTTCCACATGTCAGCTAATAGTCTTTTTGTAGTATTGTCTAAGCTGCCTACAATTGCCCCGTCAGGGGAATCCAATGTGTCTGCAAAGAATTCGTTGATAGTAGCTTCCAGAAAAGATGCAGCTGAAAGAATTGCAGCTATGACAAACGAATCATGATCGATATATACCTCATTTGAGAATATACCGTTGTATTCTTTTTCTATTCGAAAACAATTTCTTGAGAATAAGGCGGCTGCTCGAATGTGGTTAATGGATAAATACCTACGGGATTTTGCTTTGAGAGTTGCTTGTATGCTAATTGTCTCATTATTCATAATTTATGAATTGGCCTCTCTTTTCTTGCATTAGATCTGAAAATCAACATGTCTTATTTGGCAAATAGATTGGCTAAATGTAATGGTATTTCTAGTTCATATGCCACATCCAATAATTCGTTACATCTCCAGCAAATGTCGTCTTTCATATGATTAATTGCCTCACACGTGATGCATATCTGCTTAAGTGGAAATCCACAATAAAAGCACAATTCTGCATCCAAAGCATTTTTCTTATTACAATTATTGCATGTTTGAATAAGTGGAACAGAGCAATTTATACAAGCTTCTTGACTCGGAAGGTTTTTTATCCCACATTCACGGCAAGCTAGTTGTAGTTGTAAGCCACAATTTCCACAAAAATCAGCCTCATAGCTATTCTTAGCTTTGCAATTGTAACATGCTAATGCTAATGGAAAAGCGCACTTTTGGCATTTTTCTTGATCTATTGGGTTTTTCTCTTGGCATTTTTCACAAATTTGTGCGGGAGGTAAGCCACACTTCCAACAAATCATGGGTAAGGAAACAGGAGCTTTACAATTAGGGCAGAGAAGTTCCTTGATGGTTATAGATAAAGGTTTACTCGGTTTTTTTGAAAAAAATTTGACTGTATCTCTAATGCCTTTCGTAATATCAGCGAATGCTTCATCACGACTTCGCCAGCGTGTTACTGGTTTTCTGTTACTTGGCAAAGGTTTTAATTTACTAAATGGCGCATCTTCCCAATGTACTGCACGTAAAATAATAGGAATGACGCGTGCTTCATTGGCCTCGTGTCTTTCCAATGCACGTTTCATCTGTACACTATAACAATATTCAGAATCCATGAAATCAGCGCTAATGAGCAGAAGAATAATTTGAGCCGTATTTAAATGTGTATTAGTTATTTGTTCCCAGTCCATGCCTGGATTAATATTGCTCTCATGCCATGCAATAATTAATCCTTGTCTTTGCAAAATACGCAAATGCTTTTCTAATTCACTCTTTAAAATTTCATCTCTATGAGCATAGCTGAAAAAAATTTCAATGGATTTGTCATTGCTATCTTTCACGAAAAAACATCCTCACCTTAAGGTCATATCTCTTCTTTACATTCCTGAGTATAATATCAACAGCCCTTAATGGCAATAATGTTATTTAAATACAATAGTAACTTGCTATATATCAATGCGCTGCTAAAAATGTATTGAGGTGGTTTTTTAGACTAGAAACGTAACTAAGTCTTTGGTAAATACTAATTCCACTGTAGAGTAGTATTCTCTTGACCATGGAGTGGCTTCTGGAGCGGGTCTGTGGGTTTTGTGGAGGGAACTACTATACATAGCATAGCGCCCATGAACATTTTAGCAAGGCACGGTTAAAGAGGAGAAGGGAGCACAGATAACGCGAGGAGAGACGGACATGGGTACGCCTGGTGATGGCGGCGGACCCATCACCAGGCTGTAAGATTAGTCAGATGCGGCTAGATGACGCTACGCCCTTCTGGTGCCGGTAACGGCGTGCAGAATGGCAATCAAGATGCAGGCACCGATAATCGAGACGACGATGCTGCCCCAGAAGCCGAAATTGGCATCGGGAATCAGCAGATTCACAAGGAGACCGCCAATGAAAGCGCCCACCAGGCCGACGATAATATCGCCGACGAGACCGTAGCCACCACCGCTCATGATTCTGCTCGCGATAAAGCCAGCAATCAGACCGATGATAAGCCAGATGATGAGACCCGAAACGCTAAAAGCTGCGGCTAGAGCCATACAAGTGCTCCTTTCTTCTCTTTAAAAACAAAACCCACATAAAAACGCCTGGGCAGATGTTCTTCCAATCAGGAAAACCCTCCAGGCGGATTAATCGATACGCGCGACGTAACATCTGCTATATGTGATACGGTAGCGACAAGAGAAAGGATACAATGCTACCGACCAGGGTCAGAGATCAGGAGCAATGTGCGGCTTACTACGAGGGCAAGAGCTATCTCAGCCTCTCATGGGCTACTCGACCTCGTGGAGCCTGCCCGTCGTCACATCGTAGATAAAGCCGCGAATGGTGATACTGTCAGGAATGAGCGTCGATATGCGCAGGAAGGCGATATCATCGCGCACGGATTGCTCCAGATCCTTAAATGGAAGGAAAGCAATGTGATCGGCATCCGCAGACAGTTCGCTCCTCACTTTTTCGTGGATATCGGCATCGGTGAAGGTGAGCATGCCACAGTCCGTGTGGTGGATGATGACGATCGTATTCGTACCAAGTAACTGCTCGGAGATTACCAGAGAGCGCAGTGCATCGGCGGCGCGCCCACCGGCGTTGCGAATGACGTGTGCATCGCCCTCCGCCAGCCCGAGAATACGAGCGGGATCAAGGCGTGCATCCATACAGGCCAATACAGCGACTTTGCGGGCTGGCGGAAGGGGGAGGTCCCCTTTCTTAAACTGGGCAGCATATTTTTCATTCGCTTGCAAAAACTCATCGACGACGGTCATACGACATCTCCTTTTAGATCCTCAATAAAACGAGCTTTCTTCTGGCGCGGCACCGCACCACCTGCTCCAACGATAGCATATTTCCTTCATTCTTTCAAGTTATCCGATTCATTCTTCATATGAATAGTTTTTATAGGAGTGAAGGGATGATCCTGCATATGCGAATATTGACATATAGAAGTGAAAAGGAGGACAGGTAATGAGGGTGCCTGTGCAGGTACCCTCGTATTTAAGTAGAGCGACATATCAGGCTCCGTTATTGATGAAGCGCTTGATCTCTTCTTCATTGTCGTAGAAGTAGCTGATGGCATCATAGACCTGGGCGAGAGAGAGCCGCTGGGTAGAAGCGATCTCTTCGGGGTCCTGACCGCTCTGGAAGAGCAGAATGACGTGGCGCACGCCGGTGCGTGTGCCCTCCACAATGGGCTCGCCGGCATAGATGGCCGAGTCGCGGATAATATAAGGATGAGCCGTGCGTTCGATAGACATAAAGCAAAACGCTCCTTTCTTCTCTCTACCCATAGCGTAGCCGTGACTACTCCCCCGGATGATAGCAAAAAACGGGGTGGGGTGTCAAGCGAAACCGCTCCACGCCTGCCCCAAATAAGGAACGCCCATTCACCCCCGCTTGGAAGTCAACCTTCTGAGAAGAGAAATGAAATAAACAGGAGCGAGAAAGGGATTAATCTCCGCATAAAACGCCGGCATTTTCACATGATTTTCACATTACGCTATAGAACCTCAACTTACTTCTCATGCCGGATGAACGGCAGCCTGTAGGCAGAACGAAGAGCGAAATTTTCTGTAACGCTTGACAATCGTTTAAATACGATGGTACAATACGCTCATCGAAAGGAGGTGGTGTGTAATGGATCAACCCAGTAGCTGCACAGGCAGCTTAGTGAATTCTCACACCTTCCAGACGAGGGGGACTCGGCGCTAGCTAACCCTCTCTACACCTGGCTTTGGAGCTCGGTGAGAGTTTAAGAACAGAGCATGGCAGGGTGATAATTTCTCCTGCCTGTGCAGCACCCCCAGAGTGAAGGCCGAACAAGATTTGCCTTACTCTGGGTTTTTTATCCACATACATCACGTAACCTATACTAAAAGCGCAATTCTAACAAATCGGCACACCTCAGCCCGTCTTTTATTAGCTATATCTTTCAGGTAGACGAGGAAAAACATAACGGGCGCACTTCTTTTTCAGATACTCTCGGCTTCTCGTTGGAGATCGAAAGGGAGATCGGAAGGACAATCGGCGAAGATTCTAGATAGAAGTGGTAGATCAACGAGATGGAGACTCCGTCTAAAACGCTCGATACCAGTCGGCTGCAATATCAATTAAGCACTGTTCTTTTCGGCATAGGAAAGCGTTTAGTGTATCTGCCAGCTGTGGATTCGACTAACACGTTTGCAATGAAGCTGGCCCGTGAAGGGTCAGAAGAAGGGGTGGTGGTACTTACCGACAGTCAAACTGCTGGCAAGGGCCGACAAGGACGCCATTGGGTAGATCTGACAGGGCACAACGCCGTTTCATCTACCGTGCTGCGACCGGTTTTCTCACCTTATTTGCTAGTAATGATCGCCTCGCTTGCCGTCATCGACGCCATCGCTGAGACCTGTGGAGTTGCCGCAAGTATTAAATGGCCTAATGATATCCTCATTGGCACCTCCAAAGTCGCGGGGATATTGATCGAGACCAGCTATGACCTTGCCGGTCGCCTGGTTGCGATCGTAGGCATTGGTGTGAATGTGAACGGACACATCTCACAATTCATCGGCAACGAGTCCGAGGCACCGGATACCGTTCATGAGGAGCTGCAATCGCTGATCACGGCAGCTACAACGCTTGAGACAGAATGCGGTCACCCGGTCAGCCGAGAAACTCTCATTGCCCGTCTGTTGCAACATCTTGAGACCAGTTACCTCGCGTTGCAGCAAGAGGCGCAGGGTCCGGGCATACATGCCCAGGAGCAGAGCGCCCGGCTTACGCGAGAGCGATGGCGCAACTACCTTTCGACACTGACTCGCACCGTCCAGGTGCGACAAGGAAACGCCACCCTCAGCGGCGTTGCTGAGGATGTGAATGAGAGCGGAGAGCTGTTACTCCGTCTTCATTCGGGAGAACAGGTTAGCGTTACCTGGGGGGATGTCTGGCATATTCCAGATCCTCAATAGAAGAGCTAACCGCTTAGAAATATGGTCGGAGGAGATCCCTCCGCCAATACAGAGGGGAAATAAAGAATGGAGACACAGGACGTATTCCTCACCAATGATGGAAGGCAGCGCGCAATGAGTCAGTTGGAGTTCTTGCGCACCGTTCGCCGGGCAGAAGTTGCCCAATATCTGCACGATGCGAAAGAATCGGGCGATGTTATAGACAATGCGGCATACGAAGACGCCAAGAACGAACAGGCGCGCCTGGAAGGGCGCATTATGGAACTGGAGCAATTGCTCGCGAAGGCCAAATTGATCGATCGCGTGCAATCAGAAGTAGCCACGATTGGCTCTGTGATTCATCTGCGCACAAGTGACGATCGCGAGTGCAATTATACAATCGTTGGAGCATTCGAGGCAGACCCCCGCGCCGGACGCATCTCCAACGAGTCGCCAGTTGGCAGAGCTCTGCTCGGACATAAAGAAGGAGACTCCATTATCGTCGCGACCCCAGGCGGAGTGAAGGAGTACACCATCCTCAACATTCAGTAAGAGCTCCCAAGCGCAGCACTAACAGCATGATTATCGACCTGTGGTTGCCCGTCCAGGGCCATAGGTCGATTTTTTTATTCCTTCTCTCCCGGTTGATATCGATTATGACGAGTTTTCACGATAGTAAAATCGTGTTACAATAGGCAGCAACGTGCCGGACAGATTCACTCTCATACCAGACGTAGCTATTCACAGCATCAGTAGTACAGAGGACTCACTGAGGAGTGCAAGAGGGATGATACGGCGGTGGAAGCGACGACTAAGCGTTGATCAAAGCAATCATGTGCTGGACACCATCAAGGAGTCCCTACCTTGCAGGAATTCTACTACTACTCCGGCACAAACGATGGAGGAAGAATAATACAAGTATGCCAGACGAACGGGAGATACGACTACAGCGCTTACAGGAGCTGCGGGAACAGGGGATCAATCCCTACCCGAACAGCGTGGAGCGCACACATACGATTGCAGATGTCCTGGAACATTTCGAAGAGTTTGTAGGACCAGACAATAGTTATACACTGGTGGGCCGCATTCGCCTGCTGCGCGAGATGGGAAAAGCGGCGTTCGCCAAGATAGAGGATGGCACTGGGAGCATCCAGGTCTACTTCCGCATCAATGACCTGGGCGAGCAGGCTTATCGCGCCATCAAGCTGCTGGACCTGGGCGATTTTATTCAGGTGAGCGGCTTCCTGTTCCTGACGCGCACGGGGGAGCGCACCCTGCACGTCAAGCACTATCGCATCCTGGCAAAGGGGCTGCGCCCATTGCCAGAGAAGTATCATGGACTCGAAGATAAAGAGATCCGCCAGCGTAAGCGCTACCTCGATCTGATCGCCAACGGCGACGAGGTGAAGCAGGTCTTTGTCACGCGCAGCCGCATGATCACCGCTATGCGCCACTTCCTGGACGACCACGACTTTATAGAGGTCGAGACGCCCATCTTGCAGCCACTCTACGGCGGAGCGACGGCGCGTCCCTTTATCACCCATCATAATACTCTTGACCGTGACTTATATCTTCGTATCGCTGTAGAGCTCTATCATAAGCGTTTAATCGTAGGTGGCTTCGAGCGGGTATATGAGATCGGGCGCAATTTTCGCAATGAGGGGATCGATCGCAGCCATAATCCCGAATTTACGATGCTGGAATTTTATGAGGCCTATGCGGACTATAACGATACCATGAAGCTGGTCGAGGAGATGATCGCGTACGTGGCCCAACAGGTCAAGGGCACGCCAGTCATCACGTACCAGGGCACGGAGATCGACCTGACGCCGCCCTGGAGGCGCATCCCGCTCTTAGAAGCCATCGCCGAATATACGGGTATACAGGTCGATCGCTACCCCGACAAGGAAAGCCTGGCCGCTGAGATGCGCGCGCAGGGCTACGAGGCCGATCCCAAGTTGGGGCGCGGTCGCCTGATCGACGATCTGAAGAGCGCGATGTTCCGCAAGGGCTATCCCGATCTCAAGCAGGCGCTTTTCCTGACCGATTACCCGCTCGATGTCTCACCTCTCGCAAAGAAGCACCGGGAGATTCCGGGACTCGTCGAGCGCTTTCAGCCGTTCATTGGCGGCCTGGAGCTTGGAAACGCCTTTACCGAGCTAAACGATCCGGTCGACCAGCGGGCACGCTTCGAGGACCAGTTGCGCCAACGCTCGCAGGGAGACGACGAGGCGCAGGTGCTCGACGAAGATTTCCTGGAGGCGATGGAGGTCGGTATGCCGCCAACGAGCGGCGTCGGCATCGGCATCGACCGCCTGGCGATGGTTATGGCGGACCAGGAGTCGATTCGCGACGTTATCCTGTTCCCAACGCTGCGCAAGGTGGTAGAAGAGTAATAGACGGCGCCTATCTCGTTACAACCAGGAGCGTGAGGGACACGATGTTGTCAGATAACACAATTAAGCGGGAAGCCACAGGTGTTCCCGCCGGCCCCATCTCCTGGTGGAGCTGGCGGCCTGGCATGAAACCGGCGTACGCCCTTCTGCTCGGCATCCCACTTACCCTCCTGGCACTGCTCCTGATCCTGCTCGGATCGTTCACGCTGATCGCTGGGATAGAGGATAGTTCCTCACCGCCACTACAGGTTCCCGGAACCGTCGCCGGTCGCGGCACGGCTACCAGCCAACCTCAACTTACGTTACATCTTCAAGGCATCGCTGGCATTCCCGATCGAGTGACGCTCGCCGTCCCGGCCAGCATCGCGCGGACTATCCCGCTGAACGCGCCAGTCGTGGTCAGCTACTCGCCGCGCCTGCACTTTGCATACGCGCTAGAGTACGCGGGACGGCGCTATACAGTGCCAGGAGTCGGCGCGGCAGGCAATCCGCCCGGTTCGATTGTCTTTCTGCTGCTGGGACTGCTCCTACTCCCCTACTCGGCATTGCTCGTGCATTGGGGCTGGCGCGACCTGCTGATAGAGCGCTACGACCGGGGAAAACTTGGCGCAATGACGGCGCGCGTGGTGGCGATGCGCGAGACGACCAGGAGCCGCCAGCCAGGCTTCGCGGGTCGGGGGGCGCACCTGTGGTACGGTATCGCGCTCCTGCCCATAGAAGAGATAGCAAGCCAGAAGGTATGTACCTTTAGCATAAGCGAAGAGACCTACCGATCCGTACGCAGAGGCACGACGATCAGAGTTATCTATTCGCCGCATCTGCATCATGTTTACACCATTACAGAAACCCAGTAGGGATGTGGCCTTGCGCCTATCCGGCCCAGGAGCGTGATCATGCCCAGGAATGAGGTCTTTGGGGAACCGGATGGGCGCAAGGCCACATCCCTACTGTTGAAAGGCATTGAAAGCACAAGGGAGAGTGGTAACGTGGGAAGTGTAACAAATGGGAAAGCCGCGGGGACATGGCAGGCGGTCCAACGGCTACTGCAACGGGGACTCGACCTGCTTTTTCCGCAGCGGTGCGCTATATGCGCAAGTTACGGGCACGCACTCTGTCCAGCCTGTCAGGCCAGCATTCGCCTGCCTGCACCTCCATATTGTGAACTGTGCAGCCGCCAACTCTCGACCCCAGGCATATGCCAACAATGTCTAAGCTGGCCGCTCAAACTAAGTGGATTGCGCGCGGTGGGGACCTACGAAGGGCCGCTGCGCACATGCATCCACGCGCTCAAGTACAACGGTCAGACACGACTGGCAGAACCCCTGGGCGCGTTGCTGGCAAGCAAGTATAGCGCCAGCGGATTGCGGGCCGACATCATCATACCCGTTCCATTGCACGGTGAGCGGCAGCAGCAGCGTGGCTACAACCAGAGCGCGTTACTGGCGCAGCACTGCGCGCGGCAGATCGATGTACCGGTGCGGGAGAACATCCTGATACGGCGCCGCGCAACATCCGCGCAGGTAGGACTGGCGGTCCAGGAACGCCAGCAAAACGTCGCCGGTGCCTTTGCTTGCTCGCCTACATTCACGGGCAGTGCGCTCTCACAGCGTAGGGTGCTTCTCATCGATGATGTCTGCACTACGGGGGCGACGCTGGAAGCGTGTAGCGGACCGTTATTCGCTGCCGGCGCACGGGAAGTATGGGCTCTGGTGCTGGCGCGACCACTTTCATAGAAGTTATAAGCTGGTCACAGGGAGAGAAACTTATAGCAAGTTCTGGCGTATTATAGAATGGTGATCTCCATTTCTCCGCACAGGTAAGCACGAAAGCCACGAGAGGAATCGACACATGTGCTATAATAAAGCACGCAATCATCATATCTGCAAAGGCAGACGAACACATTTATGAACTGTTAATGCAACAGGTAATGTGTAGCCTGGATTTGTCCTAGTTTAAGAGAGGGGCCGCAATGTCAAACAATGGGAAATGGCTTAGAGCGAGCCTTTTCTGGCTCCTGATCACGCTGGCCGTTGTCCTGATCGCCGTGCTCATTTTCCGTCCTCAATCCGATATCAAACCGGTCAATGTATCTACCATTTTGAGCAATATCAAGACAGATATGGCGAAGGGCCAACAGGACACGCTAGAAATCGCTTCCGATTCGGCCACGCTCACCAGGGGCACCGGGAGCGATGCGGCAAAGGAATCGGCAACGATTAATGCGAACTTCGACGCCACACAGGTGCTGAAGGACAATGATATCGACTACTCGAACAGCAAATTGCTAGTACTGCAATATGATACCCCCAGCGCCCTCTGGAGCTGGCTCACCGCAATCGGCAGCTTTATCCCCTTTATTCTTTTCGGCATCATTCTGCTCTTCATGTTCCGGCAGGCTCAGGGATCTAACAACCAGGCGATGTCATTCGGCAAGAGCCGTGCGCGCATGTTCATGGGCAACAAGTCAACCGTCACGTTTTCAGACGTGGCGGGCGTCGATGAGGCCAAGCAAGAGTTGCAGGAGATCGTCGAGTTTCTAAAGTATCCCGAAAAATTCGTCGCACTCGGCGCACGCATCCCCAAAGGACTTCTGCTGGTGGGACCGCCGGGAACGGGCAAGACGCTTATCTCGCGCGCGGTTGCCGGTGAGGCAGGCGTCCCTTTCTTCAGCATCAGCGGCTCCGAATTTGTAGAGATGTTCGTCGGCGTTGGTGCCAGTCGCGTGCGCGACCTGTTCGACCAGGCAAAGCGCAACAGCCCCTGCATCGTCTTCGTCGACGAGATCGATGCCGTTGGGCGCCAGCGTGGAGCGGGCCTGGGCGGCTCGCATGACGAACGCGAGCAGACCCTCAACCAGATTCTGGTCGAGATGGACGGCTTCGATACCAATACCAACGTCATCGTCGTCGCGGCAACCAATCGACCCGACGTCCTCGATCCGGCCCTGCTGCGCCCTGGTCGTTTCGACCGTCAAATAGTACTCGACCGTCCGGATATTCGCGGGCGCATCGCGATCTTGCAGGTGCACGCCAAGGGCAAGCCGCTGGAGACAAGCATCTCCCTGGAGACGCTGGCGAAACAGACACCGGGCTTCTCCGGTGCCGACCTCTCCAATTTGCTCAACGAGGCAGCGATCCTGGCGGCGCGGCGCAACAAGCGCAAGGTAGGCATAAGCGAATTGGAAGAGGCGATCGACCGTGTGATCGCGGGTCCGGCACGCAAGAGCCGCATCATCAGCGAGCGCGAGAAAGCGATCACCGCTTACCACGAAGTGGGGCACGCGCTCGTCGCACGCATGCTGCCCAACACCGATCCGGTGCACAAGGTCTCGATCGTGGCGCGTGGGCAGGCCGGCGGCTTCACCATGCTGCTGCCAACCGAGGACCGCTACCTATGGAGCAAGCCGCAGTTCGAAGACATGCTAGCCTACGCGCTGGGCGGGCACGTCGCCGAATTGATCACCTTCGGCGACGTCACCACCGGTGCCTCCAACGACATCGAACGCGTCACCAAGATTGCACGCTCCATGGTCACGGAGTACGGCATGAGCGGGCGCATCGGACCTATGGCGCTGGGCCATAAAGACGAACTGGTCTTCCTGGGACGCGACTTCGGCGAGCAGCGCAACTACAGCGAGCAGACTGCGCGTGAGATCGACGAGGAGATCCACCGCATCATCCAGGAGGCATTCGACAAAGCCTACAACATCCTGCTGCAAAACAAGACGCGTCTGATCCTGATCAGCGAGCGCCTGATTAAAGAGGAGACACTAGAGGGGCCGCTCTTCGAATCGCTCTTCAACCAGCCAATCAACGACGAGCAGTACACCTCGCCCTCGATCCTGGCGGGTATGCCGGGAGGCGCGCAAGAGAATGGGCAGAAGAGCCTACCCATGCCGGGTGGTGGCTATTCGCTGCCCTCACAACTGCAACCTCCGTATAATTCCGAGACAGATGCTTAAAGTTAGCGAAGCTCAACAGTAGGGATGGGGCTTGCTCCGATCCGGTTGCACGAGAACGCCACTGTCTGGCCTGATCGCGCTCCCTGAGCCGGATGGGGGCAAGCCCCTTCCCCACTGTTGAATAGTTCGGGGTTGTCTACTCCTCTTTCTCCATTGTACAATGAGGGCAGTTCCTGGTTCTGCACATTCCAGGGTGCCGACTATCTGCCTGGGATGCGCAGTGAGGACCGGGGCTTTTTCGGCAGGTAGAAGGAGGATATCGTTGACTCAACTATTCCGCGAGTTTGATAACTGCGTGACAGCACCTCAAGGTTTTCGCGCGGGGACGGTGGCGAGTGGTATCAAATCAGATGTATTTATTAAAGATCTGGCGATTTTAGCTTCAGACGTCCCGTGCGTCGCGGCGGCCACCTTTACCAGCAGCAAGACAGCCGCCGCTCCCGTGCTCGTCTGCCAGGAACGTCTGAAAAGTGGCACGGCGCAGGCACTGATCGTCAACAGCGGCAACGCAAACTGCGCCACAGGTGATCTGGGCCTGCTAAACGCGTATCGCATGACAGAACTAGCCGCCACGCATCTGGCTCTGGAGAACGAACTGGTACTCTGCTCATCGACGGGCATCATTGGCCGACAGCTCCCGATCGAGAAGATCGAGGCAGGCGTCCTACAGATCGAACTGAGTAGTGAACAGGGCAACGCCTTTTCAGAGGCGATCATGACAACAGACACGCATCCCAAGCGCATCGCGCTGGAATTCGAGATGGAGGGACGTATCGTGCGCCTGGGCGGCTGCACCAAGGGTTCAGGCATGATCTATCCGAACATGGCGACCATGCTCTGCTACCTGACCACCGACGCCGCGCTCGAATACGCGTGGATGCTCCAGGAGCTGCGGGCTGCCGTCGATGACACATTCAACATGATCTCGATCGATGGCGATATGTCCACCAACGACACCTGCCTCCTCTTAGCAAACGGACTGGCGGGCAACACGCCTATCAACGCGCAGCATCCAGAGGCAGAGACGTTCCGCGAGGCGCTGCGCCGCATCATGACCTACCTGGCAATCGAGATGGCGCGCGATGGCGAGGGCGCGACGAAACTCATGACTGTCCAGGTCAGCGGCGCGCTGAGCAAGGCAGATGCCATCAGGGCCGCACGCGCCATCACGCTCTCCCCCATCTGGCAGTGCGCGCTCGCGGGCGGAGATCCCAACTGGGGACGCATCGTCGCCGCGCTGGGCGCAAGCGGCTGTACCTTGCAGATGGATAAATACGATATTTTTATTGGAGACGTGCAGGTAACGCGGCAGGGTATCGCAGCGGAGTACGAGCAGGAGCAGGCGCGCGCCGCAATGGCGGGCCGCGAAATCATCATCAGCATCGATCTACATCTCGGCGAGGGTCGCGCCACGGCATGGGGCTGCGACCTGACGCACGCTTATATCGACGAAAACACGTTATACACACGTTAGCACGAGTTATGACAGGTACATCAACCCGTTAATAAAGGAGAACGGTTATGACAACAACGGAAACCAACAAACGCAACTGGGTCGCGCTTGAGCAGCAGTATTACCAGGGAACATTCAAGCGCTATCCGGTGACACTTGTACGCGGAGAAGGAGCGCGCGTGTGGGACAGCGATGGGAAGGTGTACCTTGACTTCGTAGCGGGCATCGCCGTCAACGTCCTGGGCCACTGCCATCCCGCGATCGTCGAGGCCGTGCAGCACCAGGTCACACAGCTCGTCCACGTCTCCAACCTCTACTACAACACACGCCAGATCGAGCTTGCGGAACTGCTCGCCGGGCGCAGCGATGGCATGCGCTCCTTCTTTTCCAACAGCGGAGCCGAGGCCAACGAAGGCGCGATCAAGCTGGCACGCAAGTTCGGCAGGATGCACCGCAACGGTGCCTACGAGATCATTAGCATGCAGAACAGCTTCCACGGGCGCACAATGGCGACGACCGCCGCGACTGGGCAGGCGTCATACCAGGCAACCTGGGCACCCCTGCCCGACGGCTTCAAGCAGGTTCCGTTCAACGACCTGGAGGCGCTAAAAGAGGCGACCAGCGCAAAGACGGTTGCGATCCTCGTCGAGCCGGTACAGGGCGAGGGCGGCATCTGGCCCGCCAGCACGGAGTACATGCAGGGACTGCGCAAGTGGTGCGACGAACAGAACCTGGTCCTGATCAGCGACGAGGTACAGGCGGGCATGGGGCGCACGGGCAAGTTCTTTAGCTGGGAGAACTTCGGCGCGCGCCCGGATATCATCACTATGGCTAAGGGACTGGCGGGCGGCATCCCGATCGGTGCTATGCTCACCGGACCACGCACCGACCTGTTCACACCCGGCGATCATGGCACCACGTTCGGCGGCAACCCCATCGCCTGCGCAGCCGGTGTCGCCACCGTGAGCACAATCATCGAGCAGAATCTGCTGGAGAACGCCGCGCAGATGGGCGATTACTGGGGCGGCAAACTGACGGCGTTGAGCGAGAAATACGCCTTCATCGACTCGCCACGCGGCCTCGGCCTGATGCGCGCGGTCAATGTAAAGAACGACATGGCACCCGTCATTGTACAGAAGGCGCTGGAACATGGCCTGCTACTCAACAACATCGGCGGCAAGACGCTACGCATGATCCCGCCGCTGATCCTGACAACCGCCGATATCGACGAGGCGGCTGGCCTGCTGGATCAGACGCTGGCGGAAGTGGCCGAGCAAGCAAACGCATAAACTCGAGCGTATAACCTGGAAGGCCCGAGGAGATTGAGCATCTCTTCGGGCTTTACTATGTATATGTTGCCCGCAATGTCAGATTTTAAAAAATGATTGGTCAAACGTTTATCATTATTAAGAAAAGCTGCAATATCCTGGCATTATCTTGGTTGTTTTGAAGAGGGGAAAATACATGAACAAAGAAGAGCTTATCGAGCAAGCGCTACGCCTACCCATCAGCGCCATTCCATATTATGTCAATCTACAGCTAGCAGAACTCTTTCCCGACAAAGCGATTGTCGAGAGCCAGAGCAGCCTCTTCGATGTGGAAGAATATGGGCGCGATGGGCAGTGCAGCGTCGAGCCACGAGCCAGCATACACAGCGAGTTCGTCACCGATTGGGAGGAACCGGATGAGGATGAGAATGAAGAAGAAAGCATCGCGCCCGCAGACCAGCTTTCAAAAAACGCTCGCAACGCCTGGTTAGAGATAACATGGCAGGGAGAGGCCCTGGATGTACTCATTATGAGCTGGTGGGAGCACTACAATCGCGCCACATACCGCTGGATTCTTGCAGACACTGAGGAGGGTGCCAATCAGTTCCTGGAAGCTGTGTGCCGCTGGAACGCCGAGGTGCGCGGCGAGATCCTGGTATACGATGATGGCTGCTGGTACAAGGATGGGCGACTCTACCATGCCATCAAGGATGCAACATTCGAGAATCTGGTGCTGCAAGGCACGCTCAAACAGGACATACAGGAGGATCTGGAACGCTTCTTCAACGCGCGCGATGTGTATGAGAAGTATCGTATTCCCTGGAAGCGCGGCATTCTTTTCGTGGGACCACCGGGAAATGGCAAGACGCACGCGGTGAAGGCGCTCATCAACTCCCTGGACAAACCATGTCTGTACGTCAAGAGCTTCAAGGCGGAGTACCGCAAAGACGAGAACAATATTCGCGATGTATTCAAGCGGGCGCGCAAGGCCGCTCCGTGCATCCTGGTCTTGGAGGATTTAGACTCGCTGCTGACCGACGAGAACCGCTCGTTCTTCCTCAACGAGCTCGACGGTTTTGCGTCAAACGTCGGCATAATCACACTGGCGACAACCAACCATCCAGATCATCTTGACCCTGCAATCCTGGACCGGCCAAGTCGTTTTGACCGCAAATACCCTTTCGATCTACCCCAGTTGCAGGAGCGCGTCGATTACATTCAGCACTGGAACGCATCCCTGCAAGGCGCGATGCAACTGCCAGACGAAGCTATCGGGCATATCGCCCATCTGACCGAGGATTTCTCCTTCGCCTATCTCAAAGAACTCTTCCTCTCCTCCATGATGAAGTGGATCGCGGCCCCGCAGCCCGATATCATGGATACGCTCATGAGCGAGCAGGTGATGGTGCTGCGGGAGCAGATGGCAAGCGCGAAGCAGGCTCCTGACAATTAAGAGCTTTTGTGTCGAGTGAAAAATGCTGACAGAAGGGTTTCTACACAGAAATTCCTCTATTGTTTCAGAAAGTTGAATTTCAGGTAGTGACTCTTGAGAGAAGTGGTACAATACCGATCAGGAGGACTATCATGACAGTCCCATCAGCCCTACCAAACTGTCCCAATCCGCAATGTTCGCAGTCGCACGTCATTGGCAACGGCAGTAGCAAAGGACGCCGC